>Ga0247770_1000570_pt1 | contig 34724 bp, 20 predicted proteins | sample UWRJL136409B6_FD_179943 | JGI IMG/M metagenome (GOLD analysis project Ga0247770, IMG submission 179943) | Plant litter microbial communities from Arlington Agricultural Research Station in Wisconsin, United States - UWRJ-L136-409B-6 | ecosystem: Environmental > Terrestrial > Plant litter >... | reverse complement strand
GGTGGGGATGAGCCACCGCATGAGCCACTACCCGTCGCAGCTCTCCGGCGGCCAGCAGCAGCGCGTGGCCGTGGCCCGCGCCATCGCCGGCTCCCCGCTGATCCTGCTGGCCGACGAGCCCACGGGAAACCTGGACTCCACCAACGGCGAGCAGGTGATGGGCCTTCTCCAGGAGCTGCACCGCGAGGGCGCCACCATCGTCATGGTGACGCACGACCCCCGCTACGCCGAGCACGCCGAGCGCACCATCCACCTCTTCGACGGCCAGATCGTCCGCGACGAGCGCAGCGCCGGCGCCGTCGAGCTGGAGCGCCACGGCTTCGAGATGGCCTGATCGCTCGGGTCCGGATCGGAAGCAGTACGAGACGCGCCGCGGGGACGATGACTTCGATCGTCCCCGCGCGCGTTTTTCCTTCGGTCGATGCGGATCGCGGGAGGACATGCCGGGTGGCGCATCGGATCGCGCAGTCGATCCCGCCCACGGCCGGAGTCTCGTGCTCGCTCGGTTCCGCCAACTGCGTCATCGGTGGGATGTGGAGCAGGGGCCGCCTTCCGCGCCGACCCTCCTGATGACGCGGTTGACGAGGCTCGCGCGCGCTCGGCGCCCCGCTTCGAGCGACGAAGGTCGGACACGGCGGGTGGACGACGTTCTCGAGGGAGGACGGACCGAAAGGTGCCTCCTCGGAAAAATTTCGATACTCATCTCCGCCCATGGTTCCACGGCGGAACGCGGGCATTCCTCTCCCGGATGCGACTCCTCTCGGCCCGCTCCGCACATCCCGTCCGGGATATGGTATCCAGCCCCTGGACCGAGCCCGATCTCCCGCTGTCCGATTCCGGAACGGCGATTCCCGGAAGCGGACGAGGGACGCAGGGTGCGGATTGTCGCATCTCGTTTCATGGTCGCGGGTTGCGGCAATCTCGAACACGGTACGGCCCTCGCTCTTCATCCCGCGTCCGCAGAAACGCCTCCCTCCTCGCCCCCGCCCCCATGGACACGCTCCTTCAAGACCTCCGATACGCCGCGCGCACCCTGGTGCGCGCGCGGGGCTTCACGATCGCCGTGCTGCTCACGCTGGCGCTGGGGATCGGCGCCACCACGGCCATGTTCGGCGTGGTGCACGGGGTGCTGCTGCGCCCGCTCTCCTTTCCCGCGCCCGACCGGCTGGTGATGGTCTGGGAGCGCACCCCGGAGGGGACGCGCGACCGCAACTACGTGTCGCCCGCCAACGTGGCGGAGTGGCGCGAGCAGTCCACCACCTTCGAGGGGCTGGCCGCCTTCGTCCGCTTCCCCGCCTCGCTCACCGGCCAGGGCGAGCCCGAGGCGGTGCAGGGGCAGGCGGTGACCCCCAACTTCTTTTCGCTGCTGCGCGTGCGCCCCGCGCTGGGCCGTGTCTTCCTCCCCGGCGACGAGGACGCCGGCGACGCCGCGGCCGGCGCGCCCACGCCCGTCATCCTCAGCCACGAGCTGTGGGCGCGCCGCTACAACGCCGACCCCGGCATCATCGGCCGCGCCATCACGGTGAGCGACGCGAGCGCCACGGTCGTCGGCGTCATGCCGCCGGAGACCCGCGTGCTGGACAGCCGGCCCGCGCTGTGGATCCCCATCGCCGTCAACCCCGAGACCACGGGCCGCTACCTGAGCGTGGTGGGCCGGCTGAAGGACGGCGCCACGCTGGAGCAGGCGAAGGCGGAGATGGAGGCGGTGGCGCGTCGGCTCTCCGCCGCGAAGCCGGAGAACAACCGCGACTGGAGCGTCAACGTGGTCCCGCTCCACGACGACACCGTGGGCGAGGCGCGCCCCGCGCTCCTGGTGCTGCTCGGGGCGGTGGGGCTCCTCCTGCTGATCGCCTGCGCCAACGTGGCCAACCTCCTCCTGGCCCGCGCCTCCGCGCGGCGCAGGGAGGTGGCGCTCCGCGTCTCGCTGGGCGCCACCCGCGGCCGCCTGGCCCGCCAGATGCTCACCGAGGCGCTCCTCCTGGCGGCGGCCGGCGGCGCGCTGGGCGTGCTGGCGGCGGTGTGGGGGACGCGCCTGCTGCTGGACGCGCTCCCCGAGGGCGTGGCCATCCCCCGCGCCGAGCAGGTGGGCTTCAGCGTCCCGGTGTTCGCCTTCGCGGCGGGTATCACGCTGCTCACCGGCGCGCTCTTCGGCCTGGCGCCCGCGCTGGCCGTCAGCGACGGCGGGGCGCACCAGGACCTCAAGGACTCGTCCCGCGGCTCCACGGTGGGGCCGGGGCGCGGGCGGCTCCGCGGCGCCATCGTGGTCTCGCAGGTGGCGCTGGCGGTGGTGCTGCTGGCGGGGGCCGGGCTCCTGGGCCGGAGCCTCTGGCGCCTCCTCTCCGTGGACACCGGGATCCACGCCGAGCGGGTGCTGACCGCACGGGTGTCGCTCCCCGACGCGCGCTACGAGGAGCCGGAGCGCCGCGTGGTCTTCAACGACGAGCTCTTCCGCCGCGTGGACGCGCTCCCGGGCGTGAGCGCCGTGGGGAGCGTGGGATGGCTGCCGATGACGGGCGACAAGTCGGCCACGGGGTTCACCGTGGCGGGCCGCCCCGCGCCGGAGCCGGGAAAGGAGCCCGGCGCCGACATCCGCGGCGTGGGGGGCGACTACTTCCGCGTCCTGGGCGTTCCGCTGGTGCGCGGCCGGCTCTTCACCGGCGCGGACGGCGCCGCCGCGCCGCGGGTGTTCGTGGTGAACCAGGCCTTCGTCCGCGAGCACTTCCCCGGCGAGGACCCCATCGGCAGGCGCCTGGCGGTGCAGTGGGACGGCGATCCCGTGGGGGAGATCGTGGGCGTGGTGGGCGACGAGCGCGAGTCCGGCCCGGCGAGCGAGGCGGCGCCGGCGATCTACTTCTGGCACGCGCAGGATCCCTGGAGCAGCTTCACGCTCCTGGCGCGCACCACGGGCGAGCCGGGGGCGCTCTCCGCGGCCGTCGCCCGCGAGGTGCGCGCCGTCGACCCCCTCCTCCCCGTGGACGCGGTGCGGCCGATGGCCTCGGTGGTCTCGGACGTGGTGGCGCGGCCGCGGCTGAACGCGGTGCTCCTGGGCGCCTTCTCCACCGCGGCGCTCCTCCTGGCGGCGCTGGGGATCTACGGCGTCATCGCGTACGCCGTCTCGCAGCGCACGCGGGAGATCGGCGTCCGCGTGGCGCTGGGGGCCGCGCCGCGCGACGTGCTGCGCCTCGTCGTGGGCCAGGGCGTGCGGCTGGCGGCGGTCGGCCTGGGCGTGGGCCTCCTCGCCTCCCTCGCCGCCACCCGGCTGATGCGCGGCCTGCTCTTCGGCGTGGAGCCCGGCGACCCGCTGACGCTGGCGGCGGTGCTCGCCGTGCTGGGCGCCGTGGCGCTCCTGGCCTCGTATCTCCCCGCCCGCCGCGCGGCCCGCACGGACCCGCTCCAGGCGCTGCGGGCGGAGTAAGGACGGCGGGGGACGGCGGGGACGGAAACGGCGGGCCGGATCGTCCATCGATCCGGCCCGCCGCGCGTGCATGGGGGAGATCCGGCTACGCCTCCGGGAGGGCTTCCTTCCAGGCGCCGCAGAGCTCCTCGTAGACGGGATTGAAGAAGCGCTTCATCAGCAGCACCGCCACGACGGGCGCGATGGCCGCGGAGAGCCCCAGGTTGGCGACCAGGATGCCGGTGAGCACCGCCGCCGCGGTGGCGCGGTCCCGGGTCAGCGCGCTCAGCAGCTTGTCGCGGTCCTCCACGCCGTCCGCGTCGCTGCCGCAGATCAGCTCCCACGCCTCGCGGCTGAGGCGGCGGAAGATCCGGGTGCCCAGCTTCCGGATCTCGTCCAGCGGCCCCATCTGCGTCTCCATCCCGGCCGTCGACGGCGCGTACGAGGCCCCCAGGGCCGGATCGATGGCGCTCGCCTTCGCGCGGGTGCCCAGGCTCTCCATCAGCTGGGCTTCGTCGCTCTCCAGCAGCGCGGCGATGGTGGCGTTCAGGTCGTTCTGCTCCGGCATGGTTCTCCTCGGGTCGATGGAAAGGGGTGGAGGGATCAATCTCCCGCGGCCGCGGGAAGCACCGGGGGCGCGAAGCGGAACGCCGCCGTGCCGTAGAGCGAGTAGGCGAAGCCGAGCGTGTTGTTGGCGCTCTCGATGAAATGGCGCCGCGCGTCCAGCAGCGCCTTTCCCACCCGGTCTCCGCGCAGCAGCTGCGAGAGGAGCCGCTCGGCGAAGGCGTGGGCGAAGTAGATGGTCATGGGGCACTCGGTGCCGATCACCGTGCGGGCGCCCCGGTCCAGGAAGAACGCCACCAGGCTCTCCGAAAGAGAGGGTGTCATCTGCGCCGATTCGCACATGTTCAGGAACACCAGCGGCTCCGACCTCAGGTTCTGCGACACCGCGTCCTGCAGCTCGTCCAGGTACAGCCGTCCGCCGGGAACCTGGATCCAGGTGCGGTCGCGGTCGGGATCGGCGTCGCTGGCCGGGGGCGCGCCGGCCCCGGTGCCCTGCACGTCCGCCTTGCGCTGGCGCGTGAAGCCGTGCGTGTAGAAGTAGAGGACCTGCGCGTCGCAGTTTCGCAACAGCGCGAGCCACTCGGACTTGAGCCGCACCGGCGCGCCCGCGCGCAGCTTTCCGCCGCTCTCCGTCTCCAGGCGCGCCAGGAGCTTTTCCTGCTCGGCCGCGTTGGGAAAGGGGTGCAGCGCGAAGGCCAGCTTCACCCCGGCCCCGGTGGCGAACGGCCGATCGGGGAGCGTGGGCGTCCGGGGCGCGCGCACCTCCAGCTCGTACCGGGTTCCCCAGAACCCGTCCACGGCGGGCGGGGCGGGCTCCTCGGGGATGTCGCCGGGGAAGAGGAGCGCCCAGGGGAAGACGAAGGGCTCGGCGCCGCGGTCCAGGGAGATCTGCAGCCGGCTGTCGGGCGCCAGGGGGGCGTCCTTCAGCACGCGCTCCAGCTCGCTGGCGGCCGAGTCGATGTCCCGGTGGAAGAGCATCCCCCACAGCCGCCGCCCCTCGGCGGCCAGCGTGCGGAGGTGCCTGGCGCGCATGTGCTTCGATCCCTCCAGCTTCTGGTTGAAGACCGGCTCGGCGGAGATGGCCGCCAGTGTCTCGCGGACGCGCACCAGGGCGTCCTCCAGCTCTTCGGGGCTCAGGCGCACCCGCGCCCGGAAGGCGGCCTCGCCGGGCTCGTCCTTCCGGAAGGCGAGCGTCATCTCGTACGCGCCGTCCTCGGCGGTGACGTCGATGTGGGCGTCGCGCGGCGCCATGTCGGCCAGCTCGGCGAAGGTGGCGTCGAGCCTCTCCGACTCCACGACGACCACCGCCGCCGGCCGCGGATCGTCCCCATCCACCTCGTCGGCCACCTCGGCGACCACCCGGGCGCGGGCCAGCAGGTTCAGGCGGTAGTAGATGCGGACGCTCAGCTTCGCGGGCTTCGCCTCCGTCGCCCGGAGCTCGAAGCGGGCGACGGTGGAGGCGCCCTCGGGAGGAAGGTGCAGGGAGTCGAGGGGCTCGGGCACCTCCACGTGGCTGCTGGCGTCCACCGTGACCGTGAGCGTCACCGGCGCGGCCTCCCGCGGCTCGATCACCGGCTCGCGCGGCTTCCCCTCCGCGGCGGGGATCCCCGAGGGGGCGGGGGTCACGCGCACCTCCAGCACGTACGTCTCTCCCACGGTCAGCGGCCGCCGCGGGTCGTGCTCCTCGCCGGAGCCGCGCAGCACGCGGAAATCGGGAAAGCGCGGCCTCGCGTCCCGCGTTCCCGATGCCGGCGGCGTCTCCGGCGTGGCCGCGGGCGCCTCCCCGCGCTCCGGGGGCGATTCTTCCACGGGCGCCCGACGGGGGATCTTCGGCACGGGCTGCCGCGGCGCGATGCCGAAGTCCCGGTCTCCCCCTCCATAGAAGACCGTGTCCGTGCCGTCCGGCTCCAGCTCTTCCACCCCGAAGTCGGGCTCGCCGCGCGTTCTCCCTCCCTCCCTTTCGTCTCTCCCGACGCCATGGTCGTCGGCCGGCGCCGGTGGGCAGAAGACGGTGGGGGGAACGCGCGGGGGCGCGGCGCGGCCGCCGGACTCGGGGGATCGGTGGAGAGGGGGCTGTCGAGGCAGCCGCGCCAGGATGCCCAGCACCCGCTCGGCCAGGTGCAGCAGGACCGGGTCGGCCGCGGCCGGGGAGATCTCTCCGGCCGCGCGGTCGATGGCGCTCGAGTCGACGCTCGGTGCCGGGGGGACGGCCGACCCGGAGCGCCGCAGCAGGGCCTCCATCTCCTCCATCTCCAGGCGGAGCGGCGCGCCGGCCTCCACCGCCGCCCGGCCGCGCAGGAGCGCCGCCGCGATGCGGGTCGCCGGGTCGAGGGTGCCGGTGGAGGCCGCGCGGACGCGCCAGTCGGCCAGCTCCGGATCGCCGCCGCGCGCGTCTTCCCGCGCCCCGGGCATCCCGGCCAGCGCCTCGGGGTCGGCCACGTCGCCCGTCACGCCGGGGGCCAGCGACCACTCGCCGTCCTCCGCTTCCACCAGCCCCGCGCGCCGCAGCACCGCGCGGGCCTCGTCCATCAGGGCGCGGAACCGGTTCCCGCCCTGGATGCCCAGCGCCCTCGCGGCGTGATCGTCGATCCTCCCCGCGGACGCGGTGCCGCCCTGGGCCCGGAGGGCGGCGAGAACGCGGTTGATCAGCTCGGGGAGCGACGGAAGCTGTGGCATGGTCGGCGAGGGAGGAGCGTGGTGCGGCGAAGCGCGCGGCGTCCAAGATGCCCTGCGGACCGGCGGCGGACAAGCGTCGCGAAAGGAAGCCGCGGGCGGCGGCGATCCGGCCTCCCTCGCCGCGCCGCGTCCGCGATGCCGGTCGATCTCCCGCTGCATTCAAACGCTCCGGCGCGGCGGCGCATCCAAGGCGCGTTGCTTCGGGAGCGGGCCGTCCCGAACCGCCTCTTCCGACCGCAGTCCCATCGCAACCATCCGCAGGGGGATTCCTCGATGACGTCCTGGCTCCATCGTCCGCGCGCGGTCTTCGCGCTCTCCATGCTGTCGCTGGCCGTGCTCGCCGCCGCCTTCCCGGCCCGCTCCGAGAGCGCGGAGCGGCAGGACGGCTTCCGCTGGGACGAGGAGGTCCCGGCCGGCTCCACCCTGCGCGTCTTCACCGTGGCGGGGACGGTGACGGTGCGGCAGTCGGACGGGCGGACCGCCCGCGTCCGCGGCGAGACGCGGAACGAGGGCGACGACCGCATCCGCTACGTGACCGAGCGCGCGGGCGACGGCGTGCGCATCTGCGCGGTGCGCGAGGGCGCCACCTGCGAGGAGAACGGGATCCGCTCCAGCGGGCGCGGGTGGGGAGACCGGCGGCGCGCGCGGGCCGACTTCACCGTCGAGGTGCCGCGCGGCGTGGTGGTGCGCGTCTCCAGCGGCAACGGCGACGTCCGCGTGGACGGCGCCACGGCCGACGTGCACGCCGCCTCCGGCAACGGCGACGTGAGCGTGGGCTCCGGTGCCGCCACGGTGCGCGCCACCAGCGGCAACGGCGCGGTGCGGGTGGACGCCGCTCGAGGCCCCGTGAACGCCACCAGCGGCAACGGGCGCGTCTCCGTCTCCACCGCCGTGGGCCCCGTGGAGGCGTCGACGGGGAACGGCGCCATCGACGTGTCGATGGCCGCGCTGCGCGGACGCGACGACCTGGAGTTCAGCAGCGGCAACGGGAGCATCACCCTCAGCCTCCCCCGCGACTTCTCGGCGGAGCTGGACGCGTCCACGGGGAACGGCGGCGTGGACTCGGACTTCCCCATGCGCGTGCAGGGGCGCGTGAGCCGGCAGCGCGTCCGCGCCACCATCGGCGACGGCGGCCGGCGGCTGCACGTCTCCACCGGCAACGGCACCATCCGCCTCCGCCGCGCCGGCGACAGCTGAGCCCGGCGGTCGGGATGATGGAAACGAGATCCCCCTCGCCCGGCGTTCGGGCGAGGGGGATCGTCGTAGCTGAATCCCCGCGCCCGGTCACGGCCAGGAGCACGGGCGATGCGGATACACGAAGGGCCCCGCTCTCGCGAGGCCCTTGGTCTGCCGCCGTGGATCGATCCGGCGCGTCAGATGTGGATGGCGCGGCCGATTGCCGCGAGGGCGGCTTCCTTCACCGCCTCGGGGAGGGTGGGGTGCGCGTGCACGCTGCGGCCGATGTCCTCGGCGGCGGCCTCGAACTCCACCGCCAGCGCGGACTCGGCGATCAGGTCCGAGGCGCGCGGCCCCAGGATGTGCACGCCCAGCACGCGGTCCGTCTTCGCGTCGGCCAGCACCTTCACGAAGCCGTCCACCTCGCCCATCGCCTTGGCGCGGCCGTTGGCGGTCCAGGGGAACTTGCCGACGCGGTACTCGGCGCCGGCCGCCCTCGCCTCCTCCTCCGTCATCCCCACCGAGGCGATCTCCGGCCAGGTGTAGACGACGTTCGCCACGGCGTCGTAGTTGACGTGGCCGTGCTTCCCCGCGGCGTTCTCCACCGCCGCGACGCCCTCCTCCTCCGCCTTGTGCGCCAGCATCCGCCCGCCGATGGCGTCGCCGATCGCGTAGACGTTGCCCACGCCGGTGTGGTAGCGCTCGTCCACCTGGATCACCCCGCGCTCCAGGCGGATGCCGGCCTCCTCGTACCCCATCCCCTCCGTGTACGCCCGCCGGCCGACGGCGACGAGGAGGTAGTCCGCCTCCAGCGGCTCCTGGCCCTCCACGGAGACGATGACCTTGTCGCCCTTCCGCTCCGCGCCCGTCACGCGCGAGCCGGTGCGCAGGTCGAAGCCCTGCTTGCGGAAGACGCGGTCCGCGGCCTTCACCACCTCGGCGTCCATCCCGGGGAGGATGGTGGGCATCGCCTCCAGCACCGTCACCTTGGCGCCCAGCCGCAGCCACACGCTCCCCAGCTCCAGCCCGATCACCCCGCCGCCGACGACCACCAGGTGGCCGGGGACCTGGGGGATGGAGAGCGCGCCGGTGGAGTCGATGATGCGCTCGTGGTCGAACTTGAGGAACGGCAGCTCGATGGGCACCGATCCCGACGCCAGGACGATGTGCCTGGCGGGAACGATGGACTTCGATCCGTCCTCCGCCGTCACCTCGATGGTCTCCGGCGACGCCAGCCGCCCGAAGCCGCGGATCCAGTCGATCTTGTTCTTGCGGAAGAGGTACGCCACGCCGTCCGTGAGCCCCTTCACGACCGCGTCCTTCCGCTTGTGCATCGCCCCGACGTCGATCTCCGGCGCGCCCACCTTGATCCCGTGCGACTCCGCCTTGTGCCGGATCTGGTCGAACAGCTCGGTGGAGTCGAGGAGCGCCTTGGACGGGATGCACCCGATGCGCACGCAGGTGCCGCCGAGCGCGGCCTCCTTCTCGATCACCGCCGTCTTGAACCCCAGCTGCGCCGCGCGGATGGCGGCCACGTACCCGCCCGGCCCGCCGCCCAGCACCACCAGGTCGTACATCCGTTCGTCAGCCATGTATCACCCCGAAGTGCTAAGTGCTTGGTCCTTGGTCCTTAAACGATCAAGCGATGCTCTAAACGATCAAGCGATGCTCTCGCTTCCGTGCACGAATGCCGACGTTGCAGTCCGCGCAGGCGGACTTTGTGCCGTCGTAGCCCCCGGTTTCAACCGGGGGAACGGGGTCGGGTGAATCTGCATCCCGTCGGGCCGCGCAATCACCCGGCCACCTCCGCCCGCGCGGACGTCAATCCACACGCGAAGTGCGGAAGCGCGATCGACGTTTCGCACTCCCGCACTCTCGCACCTTCGCACGTCCGTTAGCCTTCGAGCAGAAGGTTGATCGGGTCCTCGATCATCCGCTTGATGGTCACCAGGAAGCGCACGGCCTCGCTGCCGTCCACGATGCGGTGGTCGTAGGTGAGGGCGATGTACATGATGGGGCGGATCTCCACGGCGCCGTTCACCGCCACGGGGCGCTCCACGATGTTGTGCATCCCCAGGATCCCCACCTGGGGGGGATTGAGGATCGGCGTCGACAGCATCGATCCGAAGATCCCGCCGTTGGTGATGGTGAAGGTGCCGCCCTGCAGCTCCTCCAGCGTCAGCTTGCCGTCGCGGGCGCGCGTCCCCAGCTCCGCGATCTCCTTCTCCAGCGCCGCGAAGCTCTTCTTGTCCGCGTCGCGCACCACGGGAACCACCAGCCCCTCCTCGGCGCCCACGGCGATACCGATGTCGTAGTGCTGCTTGAGCACCATCTCGTCGCCCTGGATCTCCGCGTTGACGCGCGGGAACGCCTTGAGCGCGCCGATCACCGCCTTGGTGAAGAACGACATGAAGCCCAGCTTGATCCCGTGCTTCTTCACGAACTCGTCCTGCCGCTCCTTCCGCAGCTGCATCACCGCGCTCATGTCCACCTCGTTGAAGGTGGTCAGGCTGGCGGTCGTCTGCTGCGCCTCCACGAGACGGCGGGCGATGGTCTGCCGGCGGCGGCTCATCCGCTCGCGCGTCTCCGGCCGGCCGTTCGCCGGGGCGGCGGCGGGCTTCTGGGCGGGAGTCGGAGCGGCGGCGGGCGTGGCGGCGGCCGGAGTCGGAGCCGCGGCGGGCTGCGCGGGCGCGGCGCCCTTCGCGTCCGCCGCGCGCACCACGTCGTCCTTGGTCACGCGCCCGTTTGGCCCCGAGCCCGGGACGGCGGCGATGTCGAGCCCCTTCTCGGCGGCGATGGCGCGCCCCGCGGGCGAGGTCTGCGGGGCCCGGGCCGGCGGCTCCGCCGTCGCGGTGGCGGCGGGGGGCGCGGCGGCGGCGGAATCATCCGTCTTCGGAGCCTCCGCCCCGGCCTTCTCCTCGAAGCGCACGTTCGCGGTGCGGCCCTGCTCGTCCGCCGCGCTGGCGCCGGCGCCGGCCTCCATCACGGCCAGGAGCTCGTTGAGGCCCACGGTGTCGCCCTCGTTCTTGGAGACGGCGCCCAGGGTGCCGGAGGCGGGGGCGGCCACCTCCACGGTGATCTTGTCCGTCTCCAGCTCCACCAGGACTTCGTCCTTCTGGACGGCGTCGCCCTCCTTCTTGGTCCACCGGCCCACGGTGGCCTCGACCACCGACTCGCCCAGCGGCGGGACGCGGATCTCTACGGACATTTTCGCTCCGGACTGAACTGAGAGGTTACAGGGGACAGGGGACAGGGTACAGCAAGCGACCCGCGTCCGTCGTCCCGCATCGTCTTCGATCACACCGGTGCCAGGATCAAGGAGACGGGGACCGCCCGCGCGCCGAAGCGGCAGGCTGTCCCCTGTCCCCCGTCCCCTGTCACCTTCTGTTCCGCTTCCCCGCCAGCGACTCGCCCAGCGGCTCCGCGTCCAGCCCCGGCGCCCCCGAGAGCGCCGCGCGGACGATGCGCGCCTGCTCGGCCGCGTGCCGGTGCGCGTACCCTTCCGCCGGGCTGGCGCGCTCCGGGCGGCCCACGTAGCGGAGCGGGAGCGCGCCCAGCATCTCGCGCAGCCGCGGCTCCGCGAAGCTCCACGCGCCCATGTTGCGCGGCTCCTCCTGCGCCCACACCACCTCGCGCAGCGCGGGGAGCGATTCGATTGCGCGCTGCAGGTCGGCCGCGGGGAAGGGGTACAGCTCCTCCACCCGCGCCACCGCCACGCGGTCCACGCCCTCGATGGAGAGCCGCTCCGCGCGCTGCTCGTCTCCCGTGCCCACCAGGTCCACGTACACCTTGCCGCTGCACAGCACCAGCCGCGTGACCCCCTCCGCCTCGCCGCCGAAGGGGCGGTCCAGCAGCACGGGGTGGAAGCGGCCCGCCGACAGCTGCTCCAGCGTGGCCCCGGCCAGCGGGTGCCGCAGCAGGCTCTTGGGGCTCATGACGATCAGCGGGCGCGGCTCCTTCTCCAGCACCGCGGCCTGGCGGCGGAGGAGGTGGAAGTACTGCGCCGCCGTCGTGGGATACACCACGCGCAGGTTGTTCTGCGCCGAGAGCTGGAGGAAGCGCTCCAGGCGCGCGCTGGAGTGCTCCGGCCCCTGCCCCTCGTAGCCGTGCGGAAGGAGCATCACCAGCCCCGACGACTGCTCCCACTTCTGGTACGACGCCGCCAGGTACTGGTCGATCATCACCTGCGCGCCGTTGACGAAGTCGCCGAACTGCGCCTCCCAGATCACCAGCGCCTGCGGGTCGCGCACCGAGTAGCCGTACTCGAATCCCAGCACCGCCATCTCCGAGAGCGACGAGTTGTGCACCTCGAACGACGCCTTCGCCTGCGGCAGCCCGTGCAGCGTGTTGTGCTCGGCCCCGGTGGCCGCGTCGTGCAGCACCGCGTGGCGGTGGCTGAAGGTGCCGCGCTCCGCGTCCTGCCCCGTGATGCGCACCGGCACCCCGTCCGCCAGCAGCGACGCGAACGCCAGCGCCTCGGCGTGCCCCCAGTCGATCGCCGGGTCGGCCGAATCGAGCGCCTCGGCGCGCTTCTGCAGGACGTTCTTCTCCAGCCGCGCGTTCGGCGCGAAGCCCTCGGGGCGGGCCAGGAGCCCCGCGTTCAGCTCGCGGAGGCGGTCGGCGGCGACGGCGGTGTCGCTCTCGCCGGAGCGGCCGTTGCGCGAGGGCTCGTCGCCGTGCGACGCGTGCGCGCCGCCGGCGCGGGCGGCGTCGACGGCGCTGCCCAGCTCGTCGGCCACCCGCTTCGCCATCGCCTCCGCGTCCTCGGCCGGGACGGCGCCCGCCTCGGCCAGCGCCCTGGCGTAGCGCTCGCGGACGGTGGGGTGGGTGCGGATGACGTCGTACATCCGCGGCTGCGTGAAGAGCGGCTCGTCGCCCTCGTTGTGCCCCCAGCGGCGGTAGCCCACCAGGTCGATGACGAAGTCCTTGCCGAACTCCTGCCGGAAGGCGAACGCCAGCCGCGCCGCGGCCAGGCACGCCTCGGCGTCGTCCGCGTTGACGTGGACGATGGGGATCTCGAAGCCCTTGGCCAGGTCGCTGGCGTAGCGGGTGGAGCGGTCGTCCCACGGGTCGGTGGTGAAGCCCACCTGGTTGTTGGCGATCAGGTGCAGCGTGCCGCCCACCGTGTAGCCCTTGAGGGCGTGCATGTTGAGCGTCTCGGCCACCGTCCCCTGCCCCGGGAACGCCGCGTCGCCGTGGATCAGCACGGCCACCGCGGCCTTCGGGTCCAGCCCCGGCGCGCCGGGGCGCCCGGTGTCGTCCTGGGCGGCGCGCGTCATCCCCACCACCACGGGGTTGACGAACTCCAGGTGCGACGGGTTGGGGGAGAGGCTGACGCGGATGGGCCGGCCCTCCACCTCGCGCTCGTCCTCCCACCCCATGTGGTACTTGACGTCGCCCGAGAACTCGTCGGTGTTCTGCTGGTCGTCCGCCGTGGGCGCCTTCTGCGCGCTCACGAAGCCGGCCACCATCAGCGGGTAGGGCTTGCCCAGCACGTGGGTGAGCACGTTCAGCCGCCCGCGGTGCGCCATCCCCACGATCACGTCGCGGGCGCCGGAGGCGGCCGCGTCGCGGATCACCTCGTCCAGCATGGGGACCATGGCGTCGGTCCCCTCGATGGAGAAGCGCTTCTGCCCGAAGAAGGTGCGGTGCAGGAACCTCTCGAAGCCCTCCACCCGCGTCAGCCGCTCCAGCAGCGCGCGGCGGCGCTCCGGGGCCAGCGGCTGGCCGAACCGTCCGCTCTCGATGGCGCGCCGCAGCCACCCGCGCTCGGTCCACGAGGTGAGGTGGTGGTAGTCGTAGCCGGTGGTGCCGCAGTAGATGGCGCGCAGCCGCCGCACCTCGTCCAGCGCGTTGGCCGAGCGAGGGTCCGGCTCCAGCACCACGCTGGCCGGCATGGCCGCCAGGTCGGCCTCGGTGAGGCCGTAGTAGCCGGGGTCCAGCTGCGGGTCGGCGTCGGGGTCCGAGCCCAGCGGGTCCAGCCGCGCGGCGGTGTGGCCGCGCACGCGGATGACGCGCGTGTACTCGCGCGCGGCGACCAGCTTCTCGATGCTGATCCCCGGCGCGGCCGCGGGCGCCGACGGGGCCGCGGCCGGAGCGGCCTCGGCCGACGGCGCGAAGTCGGCGAAGTAGGCGCGCCATCCCTCGTCCACCAGGGATGGGTCGCGCTGGAACTGCTCGTAAAGGTCCAGCACATAGCCCGCGTTGGGGCCGTGGAACTCGCGAAGATCAGCCATGGGTCACCCTCGTGCGCGCGCCGCGTTCCAGGCACGCCTGTACGCCCCGGCGGCGTCCCGTTGTCTGCCCCGCCCGGGCAAAACGGCGGTAAGTTAACCTGCCCGCCCGCCGACCGCCACCATGCCACCCGGCGCCTTTTCACGCCCCGCGACATCCGTGCGCGAGTCGTTTCATCGCATGGCCCATCATACACCGCCACGCCGATCCCGGTCGGAAAACGGATCGATCGTGAATGGATCGGGCGGTCCGTGGATTCTCCGCTGATCCCCGTCTCCGCGCGGGCCGATCAATCCGCTTGGGCCACGATGCGGACGACGTTGCCGACGGGATCGGCGGCGACCCAAGCGCCGTGCTCGCGGCTCGCCTCGAAGCCGGCCGCGCGGAGGCTGGCGGCGGCCGCGTCCGCGTCGGCGGCGGAGGGGACGAGCAGCTCCCAGTCGAGGAGGCCGGCCTCGTCGTCGCGGGTGCGGGTGGCGCCGGGGCCGGCCCACGTGTTGGTGCCCACGTGGTGATGGTAGCCGCCCGCGGCCAGGAAGAGCGCGCCCGGATAGCTCCACACCATGGCGTCCATCCCCAGCCCGCCGCGGTAGAAGGCGTCCGCGCGCGCCAGGTCGTCCATGTAGAAGTGCATGTGGCCGATGCGGGTGCCTTCCGCCAGCGCGCCCGTGTCCGGCGCCGCCTCGCGCAGGAGCGCGTGCGTGTCGAGCGGGACGGTGGTCATGTGCAGCTCGCCGCCATCGTAGCGCCAGGTCGAGCGGGGGCGGTCCGCGTAGATCTCCACGCTGTTGCCGTCCGGATCCACCGTGTACAGCGCCTCGCTCACCGCGTGGTCCGACGCGCCCAGCGGAAAGCCGGACCCGGCGAGCCGCCCCAGGACGCGCCCCAGCTCCGCCCGCGTCGGCACCAGCACCGCGAAGTGGTAGAGCCCCAGCCGCCCCCGCTGCCGCGCCGGAGCCAGCCCGGGCGTGCCGCGCAACTCCACCAACTCCGCTCCCTCGCCCGACGCGGCGAGACCGAGCACCGACCCTTCGTCGCGCGCCACGCGCATCCCCAGCACGTCGCGGTAGAACCCCAGCGAGCGCTCCGGATCCGCCACGCGCAGCCGCACCCGCCCCGGCCGCGTCGCCTCCGGAAGCCTGTACCCGCCGCTGCCCTCCGTCCGAACGTCCATCGTCGCCTCCCGCGAGATCGTCCGAGCCCGCTCGCCCGCGAGACACGGGCCGCAAGAATATCTGTTAAAACAAATATCCGGGGAAGTGCCACATCATCGGGAGATGAACGTTCGAGATCGAATCGGAGATTCGCACGTCGCCGGGCAGTTCGACGGTGCGCACGGCTGCGAAAGTATGCTCCGGCGGGCGCGTGAAGCCGTTCTGGCGGAGTCCGGGTGCGCAGCGTCAGCAGCATGGGAGGAGTGGCGCGCGGCGGGCGGAGGATGTTAACGGAAGATCGCTACGCCTCAGTCGCACCGGCTCAGTTCCAGTTCCCAAATGATCCGGCTGTGCTTTCTTCGGTGCAGGCACTCAATAATCGTCTGCTGAAGAAGTGAGGACTTACCACCACGCGGCTGCCGTGCACCACCGGAGCGTGATTTCCCGCTAATTCTGTTTCGAAGGCCTTGACAAAGGTATGGTAGCCATGCCGCGCATTCGTGCAACCCCTTCCAAGCACCCGCCGCCTCTACTGCCCGCTCAATGGACCGAGGAAGGCGGCGGCTGCGTACCATGCAAACGCAGACCGAACGAAGTCTTTCCTCACTGAACTGAGGGGGCCTCAGGGCGGAGAGTACGGCCTCGGGAACTTCAGCCTCAAACATCCGGCACGAAAGCGCTAGTGCCCAGAACACATGCTTCCTCACCTGCCACTCTCGGCTATGCATCATCACCTGATCCCACTCGATGTCCCGCTTGTTTATCAAAGTGCTGATGTCGAAGAGGGATCGTAGTGGAACATTAAGCGCGTGATGGGCGGCCGCGTGAACGCAGAGGTGCAGAAGAAGGTCTTCGGTTGCAAGACCCAGCAACTTAGACTCTCCCAAGCTGACAGGTACTGCGCGCTCCCAGAGAGCGTCGACATTTACTGTAAATGGATCGTCGGGGCGAGTAAGCGCGTGATGCACCTCGACCGGCATGGAAAGTGTTCTGAAGAAGCGCGGCAGGTGGTGTTTAGGTTCAGGGTTGGCTGGAGTCCCAACGGCGACGGAGTATCCTTGTTCTTCCATCAATTGCCTCGCCTTGCCCAAACTCTCCGGTCGCACTAGCAGATCGATGTCTGCCATAGAGCGCTGGGCTAACGATTCGTATACAGCCGTGATAAGGTGCGCTCCTTTTAGCAAGATTACATCGATCCCGTTTCGTTCGAAGAGCGAGGCAATCTCACGCACCTCAGCAATCATATGCGCATTGTTGAGCGCGGTTTTTATGGCGGTTACCCGCAGCCCGTCGAGTATCTCAAGTGAAATCTCGCTCCGGGGGATGTCTCGGAGTCTTGAATATAAGGCTCCCCCAATGAGGTGCTCGTGAGCGATGTGTGCCAGTTGGTACCATCCTTCCGCACACAGATCCGAGGGATGTACGCACACGTCGGGCGCAATTAATAGGGTCAGCAGCATCGATTCTACGGCTGTCAGATCTTCAGGCATTTCCGCTCCTAAACCCAGAAGACGAACTTAGGGACACTCTCCCGAGGGTCCTTCAAGGATGTACTTCAGTACTGTAAGTGCGCGATCTTGGGCGTTCTTCCTGACCACGGTCTCTCGTATACCGTTTACCAGAGCCATAAAGCTGCCGCTCTCTGCTGAGAGCCGGCGCCGGACCGGTTCCATCTCGGAGGCGAGAGCAACTACGGGTGTCTCGAGGCAACTGTCTCCGACCGGCAGCGATACTAGCTGGCAACCGTTGGAAGGAAGCAGATCCCACTATCTCAGCGTTTCTTTCTCCTCAAGCGGAGTGGGTGCACTAAATCTTCTTGCAAGTTTATTGTCTCCGTTGTATCGTAACACATGTGTCAATCGCATGCTAGATTGAAGCGCTCCACCCAGGCAAAGGGAGCCGCCGGACAATGTGTCGACCGTTCACCCGCGCGGGTTCCGTGATAGCCACCCATGTTAGCTAAAGGAGGAGAGCGTGAACTTGACTTCCGATTTCCGCACCGGGCCGTTCTCGTTCTGGTCGTACAAGCCAGCGACGAGAGACGTGGGTGTAACGCGCAAAGATCTTGAGTTCCGTCTCGTTGTTCGCGCTGCCAGGGACGAAGATTTCCGAAATGATCTACTTCGAAATCCGAGTAGCGTTTTGGAGCGAGAATACGAGACGAAGCTGCCTGAATGCATGCGTCTACACGTGATTGACGAGGGAGATCGAGATGTTTGCATGGTTCTCCCTTACAATCCTTATGCTGGAGTCTGCGAGGAGGACTTAAAGCTGGAAACTGGGTTGTCGCTTGAGGACATCGCTTTCTGGTTGCTGCACAACCGGCGTGGCACCCTGTTGAATCCTTCGAAGAGTCTCGAACTCGTTCTACACGCGTGGCGGCATCAGCAATTCCGGACGGAGTTCCTGACAGATCCTAGATTGGCGTTGATAGATCACCTCCAAGTTCACCTTCCGGGTGGGTACCGCTACGTTGCGTTCGAGGAGTCGGCATCGGACTTATTCATCGTACTGCCGCGACTCGCGAGCAGTCTCCAGGGGGATTCCTCCGACAAGCTACTTTGGGAGGAGGCGAATCTCGGTCCCACGTACGTGCACGCGCGACAGTCCGGGTGCACGCAAGTCACTTGTGGTCTCACGACGTGTCTGTTTACCGCGCCGTAGCCGCCGAGGGCATGATCGCATATGTGCTGGACCGGCCGGGAGACGATCGCTGTCGGACGAACTGTGAACGATAATCTGCTGACGATATATGCCATTTCTCCAGCCCGGCAACCCAGATACGTCCGACAGTCAGCACCAGTGGAAAGCATTGGGGCGCACTTTGGAGCAGATCTACCGTCGCTCGCGGACATTCATTGAGCGCACGGGTATCGATTACCTTCGGGGTGGTCTCACCACAAGGCAGATTCGCCGCTGGGGTTCCCTCGCTACGCAAGGTGAGACGCACCTCTTGGAGCGTCGGGTGGCGTTCGGTGGCCTAGGTTCAGCGAGCATTCTCGAGCCTCTGGATTCAGGCAAAACCCCGTTCGGTACCGATGGACCCGAGTGGCTCGTGATCCTCGCGCTCGCGATGCAGGGCACGCATGTCTGTACCGCGCGAGCGAGAGCACGCGGAGTCGACGCAGATGAGCGGCAGATTGACAACGATCGTGTCGTGGTACGTGAGATCTGGGATCGCTTCATCGACGCGGCAAAAACGGTCTTAGCAGCGAGAGTGGGACATCTCTACGGAAATTTTTCTGAAGACGCTCACCGGAAACTTGAGGATGACCTGTTCGAATCGCTCTGTCACGCAAGTCGTTCGGTCCTAGATTTTGAGTACCAAATTTTCAGATCCAGCATACATAGTACTGCAAGTTGCCTTCATAAAAGTAATCGGCCGTTTGATCTTGAAAGCTTTCGGGAGTTTGTACGTACCCGACCACTGCTTTCCCTATTTGAAGAATATCCAATGCTGGCGCGTCTGGTTGGGACTATCATTTCCTCGTGGATCGACACGAATCAAGAGCTCATTACCCGGTTACACAACGACTGGGAAGAACTTCAACGTACGTTCGCGCTCGGGGATAAGCTCCACGTTGCTGGGATTACCCCTGCCCTCTCTGATCGCCACCATGGCGGTCGCTCGGTGATGCGCCTTGAATTCGACTCCGGAATTCAGATTCTCTACAAACCGCGTAGTCTCGGGATTGAGCTGGCGTATAACAAATTTTTGGAATGGCTTAATGAGAACCTTCTCGATCTGAAGCTTCGGACTTTCCGGGTGGTGGATTGTGGTACGCACGGTTGGACGGAGTTCGTGTCCACGAATGAGCCCTGCGGTGGGGATGAGGAAGGACGATACTTCTACCGATGTGGCGAGTTGCTTTGTGTCGCCCATATCTTGCGAGCTACCGATCTGCACGCCGAGAACCTCGTTCAGCATGGTGAACACCCGGTGCTGGTCGACCTTGAAACGCTGATGCATCCAGCTGTTCGTTGTGAACTGCCGGAAGATCCGACGCTCTCCCCAACGGTCCTTCAAGAGTGGAACTCTGTCCTGCGAACGGCGTTGCTCCCTCTATTCGACATGGAACGTTCGGAACAGGGTTGGGCAAGGGCGGGGCTCACCGGAAGCCTAAGAAACTGTGGTGAGCGAGCGGAGCGGGCCACCCGCGTTCCTTGTCAGCTCCCCGCCGACGAGCACTGGCGTCATGTAGTGGATGGGTTCCAGAGCACCTATCGCGCCCTGCTGAACCACCGAGACGTGCTGGTGGGCCCTGACAGTCCCCTGCGAGTCTTCACGGGAAGAGAGATCAGGTTTGTATTCCGCTCCACCGCGATCTACCTGCGGTTGTCGCAGCTTGCGCTACAGCCCGGGAGTCTTCGTGATGGGACGGATTTTGGAATTGAACTCGAGAGGCTCAGTCAGATCGGAACCCGATTCCCTGTACGGCCGGCATTCTGGCCTTTGGTCCAAGCCGAACAGGAAGCGCTTACCCATTTTGATGTACCTCATTTTCGAACATTTACCGATGTGGTTCACGTGAGCACGTCGCCCACAACCACAATCCCCAGCTTCTTCGTACAATCGGGGATGGATGAGGTGCGGACCTTTCTCCAGCACCTTTCGGAAGCAGATTTGGACGAGCAGGTCGGGAGGATCGTTGGGTCGCTACATTCACCTTCGATTTGTCTGCTGGAGCAGGCAACAAAAGCCCGGGTGGAGAACTTCTCTGCTGAGGCTCCAAGAACATATGGGTATTTGCTTAACGAGGCGGTTGAGATTGGAGAGGAGTTATCACGGAGAAGAATCTCCTTCCGCGGCCGAGCAATATGGATTGCACCGCAACTCGATTCCCGAGGGACACTGTCACAACCACTGCCGGTACCACGGAACTTCTATGCGGGCGGATATGGAATTGCGCTCTTTTATGCCGCTCTTTTCAGGGTTACCGGTGAGCAACGTTTCGCGAGCGAGGCCAGAAACGCTCTTCCCGAATTTCGCACAGAACTCTGCACTCCTACTGATTCTGGACCAGAAATCGGTGCTTGTTGTGGGCTCGGTTCAATCGTCTACGGACTCACGCGGGTCGGCCAACTCCTCGACATGCCCGAGTTGTATCTCTATGCGTGCCAGGCTGCGGCTCAGCTAACGGACCAGATCATCCGCTCGGACCATCGGTTCGATGTATTTTGGGGGTCTGCCGGAGCTATACTTGGTCTGCTTGCGCTTTATGGGGAGACAAGAGAATCGTGGGTGCTGGAGCGAGCCATCCGTTGCGGCAGGCACCTCCTGGATCATCAGGCCACACAGCCCTCCAGTGGGTTTCGGGAGTGTGCGACTGGCGGACGCTCCCGGGTGGGATTTGCACACGGTGCTGCCGGAATCGTTCACGCCCTGTTACGTTTGTACTCGTTCACTGGAGATAGACTGCTCGTTGAAGTGGCGCGGGACGCTATGGCTGTTGAAAGAGCCGTCTTCGTTCCGGATGCAAGATACTGGGAGCCCGAGCTCTTGACTATAGAATGGAAACAGAAAAATCTGTTTAACACATGGTGCCGTGGTGGGCCAGGGATCGGCCTATCTCGCCTCGGTGCTCTTGACGCACTCGATAGTCAAGATACTCGGACGGACATCGAAATCGCAATTCAAGCAGTGCTTGAGCAGCCTCTGCAGGACATCGACCACCTGTGCTGCGGCAACATGGGGGCTTTAGAACTCCTGCTGGCCGCTGGGACGAAGCTCTCTCGGCGCGAGTTAATCAATGAAGCGAGCGCACGCGCTACTCAAGTGGTCATACGTGCAGGGGAGCGGGGCGCCTTCGGATACAGCCTGCCGGCTTTCAATCCGGGACTATTCCAAGGCGCCGCTGGCATCGGATACGAGTTGCTCCGGTTGACCGACCCCGAATCAGTTCCTTGCGTCCTCCTGTGGGACTGATACGCCGCCGGCTGCCGCATCCTCACGGCGGATCCCGGTGGCAACTTCGTTCCCGCTCTGGTGCGGCCGCGGGTGGCGCGGCATGGGGCCGAGGTGGCGTAAACGCCGTAGTTTCGCTAAATTACAGTGTTGGTCGATTTGTCCAGCCAAAGTGGTGCCCTCCGGCCGCTCTCGCGGCCGGTTTGCGTGGGCACGAAAGCCAGGCGGCACAAGCGAGCAGTACCGACGGCGCGACGCGAAACGACAAGGGCGGAATTCGCCGCCCAATGCGCCACAGGCAGCCGGACCCGGAAATGAAAAGCCCGGGCCACCCCTACAGGACGAAGAATGCGATTCGACGAGCTGAGCCTTGACCCCGTGCTGCTGCGCAACGTGGCGGCCATGGGCTACGAGATCCCCACCCCCATCCAGCAGCAAGCCATTCCCCCCGCGCTCGAGGGGCGCGACGTGCTGGGCCGCGCGCCCACCGGCACGGGGAAGACGGCCGCCTTCATGCTCCCCACGCTCAACCGGCTGCGCGGCAAGGAAGGCCTTCGCGCGCTGGTCATCTGCCCCACGCGCGAGCTGGCCATGCAGGTGGCCGAGAACGCCACCCAGTACGCCCGCGGCACCGAGCTGTTCGTCACCGTCGTCTACGGCGGCACCCCGCTGCAGAAGGACGAGCGGGCCCTGCGCGCCGGCGTGGAGATCCTGGTGGCCACCCCCGGCCGCCTGATCGACCACATGGAGCGCGGCAACGTCGACCTGTCCGAGGTCGAGGTGCTGATCCTGGACGAGGCCGACCGGATGCTGGACATGGGGTTCAAGCCCCAGATCGACCAGGTCCTGCGCCGCGTCCCCAAGGTGCGCCAGACGCTGTTCTTCTCGGCCACCATGCCCAACGCCGTGAAGTCGCTGGCGTACGAGATGCTCAACAACGCCGTCACCGTCGAGGCGGCCCCCAAGGTCCAGACGGCCGAGGGCGTGGAGCAGTTCGTCTACCCGGTGGAGACGCGCCAGAAGACCGAGCTGATGCTGCACCTGCTCAAGGAGCAGCAGTGGGACAGCGCGCTGGTGTTCTGCCGCACCAAGTTCGGCGCCGACCGCCTGGCCACGCAGCTCACGCGCGGCGGCTACGAGGTGGAGGTGATGCACAGCGACCGGAACATGACGCAGCGCGTGCGCGCGCTGGAGAAGTTCCGCGAGGGCACCGTCAAGATCCTGATCGCCACCGACGTGGCGCAGCGGGGGATCGACGTGGAGGGGATCAGCCACGTGATCAACTACGACGCCCCCAAGGACCCCGAGGGGTACGTGCACCGCGTGGGCCGCACCGCGCGCGCCGGCGAGAAGGGGATCGCCATCACCCTGATGTCGGGTGGCGAGATCGGCGACGTGGCGGCGGTGGAGCACCTGCTGGGCTCGCGCATCCCGCGCGTGCACGTGGAGGGCTTCTCGCTGCTGGGCGAGGGCGACGAGAGCAAGATGGAGCCGAAGCCAACCCCGCAGGAGCAGCGCGCCAGCCGCGGCCGGCGCCTGGGCGCCCGCGCCAGCAAGGAGCTCACCCCCGAGGAGCTCGCCAAGCTCCTCAAGGTCGGCTGATCCCCATCCGCTGACCGGGATCGACGGCAAGAAAAGACGGCCCCGCCACCCCGGCGGGGCCGTCTTTTCGTTGGGGATCCGCGCTGGCCTTGTCCCTCGATCGATCTCTTTAACATTTTTCTTGTGCTCTCCGCGGGGTGCTTCTATCATGCTCCCCAAGGTCAGATCCACTTCTGGCGAGCAACGCCTCTCCCGCCATTCGAAGCCCGCCGATGAAGCTGTCGAGCCTATCGGGTATCGCGATGTGTGTCCTCCTGGCGAATGCCTGCGGCGTGGACCGGGGCGAGGCTGCTTCCGCCGGACCTCCACGAATCACGCCGGTTCGTTTCACCGATGCATTCACGCTCGTCGACTCCGTCGAGCTCCAGCAGACGGACTCCGCGCTGATCGTGCGGATCTCCGGGGTGGACGTGGACCGCTCCGGCAGCATCCTCCTGGGGGACGTGTCCGAGGGGAACGTGAAGCTGTTCGGGCCCGATGGACGCCTCCTCCGGGTGATCGGGCGCAAGGGGGACGGGCCGCGCGAGTTCAAGGCCCCCCGGTACCCCCGGTTCGGGCCCGATGGGCTGATCTACGTGGCCGACGGCCAGGATGGGCGGGTGCAGGTCTTCGACCGGGCCGGAGCGCTGCGCAGGTTCATCCGCCTGGAGGACGTGGGGATGGTGATGGGGCTGGCGGTCCGCGAGGACGGGAGCTTCCTGGTGGTCACCGACGGGACGGAGCGCTCCGACCACGTCCTGATCCACTTCGATTCGGCGGGCACCCGCCTGAAGGAGTTCCTGTCCATCAAGAAGGTGCGTCCCACGGGAGCGGCGGATGACGCGCTCTGGGCCAACGTCCGGAACTTCTTCATGGACGCGCGCGGCGACACCGTGTTCGTCACCAGCACCGTCTCGGACACCATCTGGAGCGTGCACCTCCCCACGGGGAGGGAATCACGCACGCACCTCGCGTTTCCCGGGTACGTCCGCCCCACTCCCCCCTCGGCGCCGCCGCCCGACATCGCGGCGCTCGTGAAGTGGGGGAACAGCTTCCACCTGGGCAGCACGCTGAACGTGGACGCTTCGCGAATCTACCTGCCGTACGTGCAGGGAGTGCTGAACTACGGGGATCCGATGCTGCTCGTGCTCCGCGACGGCCGGGGCGGGTGGACGGTGGCGAGTGGCGCCCCGCCGATCATCAGCGCGGCGAACGGAAGAGCGTACGGGCTGCTGACGCCGGGTGAGGAGAGAGTGATCCTCGGCGCCTTCACCCCCAGGACGCCATGATCCCGGCCGCGCGCGCGATCCCGATCCTGCTCGCCCTGGCGGCGTGCACGGGGGCCGAAGCATCCGCGCCGTCAGCGGCGAGCGAAAGCGCCGCCGCCGTCGCCGAATGGATGACGCAGGGCCTCGGCTCGGGCGCGTTGAAGCCGGCATGCGGCTCGATGAGCGGGGGGCGGGCGGATCTGCTGGCGTACGTGAACGCGCGGCAGAGCCTGAGCTGCCGCGACCTCGGCTACATGCTTCGCCGGTTGCCGCGGGAGAGGACGTGGATCGTGATTCCCGCCTCCGACACGGCGGAGGTCTGCGGGTTCCTCGCGCGCGAGCGGATTCGGACGCCCGCCTTCTTCCTCGAGCGGGCAGGCGCGGAGGTGCGTGAGTCTCCCGTCGTCACCGTGGTCGGCCGGACGCGCCGGGGGGCGCCGGCCGTCTACCACGGCTTCCAGGGCGCCGCGCTCCTGGAGCAGGTTCCGCTGCCACGGTGATCTCGTGATCGACCCCCCCCACATCCCTTTCGCCGGAGATCGACAATGGTGAAGAAGATGCTGATGACCGTCCTCCTGGGATTCATGGTCACGGGAACGACCGCGCAGGCGCTCCTGCCGGAAGGGGGCGAGGGGGCGGGCTCGAACCGACGGATGGTCCGCTGCAACACGGACGGGACGTACGACTGCGCCAACGACGACTGCAAGGGCGTCGGGTGCTGCCAGATGGGAGCCTGACATGCGAAAGCCGATCCGGGTGATGCTCGTCCTGGTGGTCCTGTCGTCCGCCGCCGGAGCGCTCGTAGCACAGGAGCTGCTGCCCATCGGCGGCGGCGACTCGAAGAGACTGTACCCGATCAGCGGAAATCCCGACGGCACGCTGAAGTGCAAGGCGGGGTGCAGCGTGCTCGGTCCCTGCTGCTGACGCGGGCGCGTGCCGGGTCCCACGGGGCTCGCGGCCGGGCCACGCGAGATCGGGTTCCGTCCTGACTGACCGTTGCCGTGCGTCGCGGCGCATCCGAGTTTGCCGGCCGGAAGTCCCACGTGGACTTCCGGCCGGCATCGTTTTGCGGATCGGGGAGCGGGAACGATCGGCATCGTCGCGACGCTCGGCCAACGAAGCCGCCGCCGGTGTTGTACTGGAAAGACATTCGCCGGCGGACGGTCGTCTCCGCGCGTGACTCGCGGCTGGTGTAACTCGTTGTGGGGAAGCATCGTCCGGCGGGTGGGACGGACGGGCGGGGAGATCCGCGGAAGACGGGCGCGTTCGGGCGCCGCGGGCGTGGCACGCGGGATGCTCCCGCACTGTGCGCTTACGCCGGCTCCGCGCGTCTCGCGTGCCCGTGCGGGACGACGTTTGATCCCGCGCCGCGGCGGTGTAGATTGCCGCCCGTGTCACCCGCCGGCCCACTCGCGCCCGCAGCCCTTCCCCAGGCCGGCGCGGAGTGCCGCGGTACGCCCCGAATCCCGAGTTCCCGATGCTCGCACGCCGCCAGCGCGGTGCGTCACTCCTCACCGGCTGCCTCCGCGCCGTGGCCCTCCTCGGCGCCATGGCGGGGCTCGCCGCGTGCGCCGGAAACGCGGCCGCCCCGTCGGGGCCGTATCCGCAGTTCTCCGACTACGCCGGCCGCGAGGTGGCCGAGGTGGAGATCACCGGCGACCTGATGATCTCCGAGGACTCCATCCGGAGCGTGGTCACCACCCGCCCCAGCCGCTGCCGCATCCTGGGCTTCATCCCCGCCTGCATCGGGAAGTTCGGGCGGCAGGAGTACGCGCTGGACCTGGCCGTCCTGGCGCGCGACGTGGTGCGCATCCAGCTCCTCTACCGCGACAACGGCTACTACGGCACCCGCGTGGTCCCCGCCGTGGAGCCCGCCACCGACCAGGCCGGCGACGACGAGGTCAACGTCCGCTTCGCCGTCATCCCCGGCGACCTGGTGACGCTGCAGGCGCTGGACGTGGACGGCGCCGAGAGCATCATCCCCGACTCGCTGATGGTGCGCCGCCTTCCGCTGAAGGTGGGCGAGCCCTTCCGCAGGCTGGACTTCCTGGCGTCCGTCGACACCGTGCGCAACGCGCTGCTGGCCGAGGGGCACGCCTACGCGCAGGTGCTGCGGAACTACGAGCTGGACACCATCGCCGACGTGGCGCGGGTGCGGCTGGAGGCCGCGCCGGGGCCGCTGGTGACGGTGGACACCATCCTCTTCGTCGGCAACGACCGCCTGACGGAGCGCACCGCCCGCCAGCAGATCACGCTGGACGAGGGGAGGCGCCTGCGCAGCACGGAGCTGGCCCGCAGCCAGCGCAACCTGTACGAGCTGGAGCTGGTGCGCTACGCCACCGTGGAGGTGGCGCCCGAGTCGCTGCAGGTGACGCCCGACTCGGCGCAGCTGCTGGAGGACAGCATCGGCACCACGGTGCTGGTGCGCGTGGTGGAGGCGCCGCGCTACGCGGTGGACCTCTCGGCCGGCTACGGGACGCTGGACTGCTTCCGCGGACAGGCCACCCACACCGACCGCAACTTCCTGGGCGGCGCGCGGCGGCTGGAGATCTCCGGGCTGGTCTCCAAGGTCGGCGTGGCGGGGCCGCTGGACGCGGGCTTCGAGAACTCGCTCTGCCGCGAGTTCCGGCTGGAGAACCAGGCCACCGAGGTGGACACGCTGATCGCCGGCGCGCTCAACTACCGGCTGGCGGCCGACTTCCTCCAGCCGCGCCTCTTCGGCACCCGCACCTCGTTCGGGGCGCGCGGCTACACGGAGCGCATCTCGGAGCTGGACCTGTACGTGCGCACCGCCATCGGCGGCAACGTGGGCTTCATCCGCCAGGTGGCGCCGGGGACGGTGTTCTCCACCACCTACACGGTGGAGCGCGGCCGGACGCAGGCCAGCGGCTTCTTCTTCTGCGTGGCGTACGAGGTCTGCGAGCCGGAGGACATCGACCGGCTGGAGGAGCCGCGCTGGTCCAACAACCTGTCGCTGGGCCTCCTCCGCTCGCGCGTCCGCCTGGACCCCTTCCCCAGCGGCGGCCACCAGCTGCGGCTGGGGACGGACGTGGCCACGGGGGCCCTGGGCTCGGAAGACCGCTACCTGCGGGTGCTGGGCGACGGGACGGTGTACCGCGAGCTGCGCGAGGGATGGGTGGCGCAGCTCAGGCTCTTCGGCGGCACCTTCCTGCAGGGGGTGATCGACCCCAGCGGCGGCTTCATCCCCCCGCAGCGGCGCTTCTACGCGGGCGGGCCCAACACGGTGCGCGGCTTCACCCGCAACCGCCTGGGGCCCGTGGTCTACATCCGCCAGGTGGAAGACGTGGACGAGCCGGACCCGGACGACCCCGGCGCGGTGGCCGACACCACCTACTCCTTCACCGTCTCCCCCACCGGCGGGACGGAGATGGTGGTGGGGACGCTGGAGCTGACCATGCCCTCGCCGGTCTTCCGCGACCGGATGCGGCTGGCGGCGTTCGTGGACGCGGGGCAGGTGTGGGCCGACTCGCTGGAGTCGCCCGGGCTGCGCTTCACCCCCGGCGTCGGCGTCCGCTTCGCCACGCTGGTGGGGCCCATCCGCGGCGACATCGCCTACAACCCGTACGGATGCGTGGCCGGGCCGCTCTACGACGTGGACGAGAACAACGAGCTGCGGCGCCTGGCGGACCGCTTCGAGCCGGGGAGGGAGGACGAGGGGATCTGCCGGCCCAGCCTCTTCGGGATCCCCGGCATCGCCATCCACATCTCCCTGGGGCAGACCTTCTAGATGGCGCGCCGCCGCCTGGACCGCGTCGGGCTTCTCCTGCTGGGAGTGGCGCTGGGCTTCGCCCTGTCGCTCCTGGTGGTGTACCTGTACGTGAACGCCGCGCGGAAGCGCGTGGTGGAGGACCAGGTGCGGGTGGCGCTGGGGCTTCCCGAGCAGGCCTTCGAGCTGGAGGACATCGAGGCGGATGGATCGCTCCGCATCCTCCTCCGCGACGTCGTGTTCCTGGACAAGAGCGGCGACACCATCGTCTCGGCCCCCGTCGCCCGCGCGCGCCTCCTGGCCAGCACGCTCAACGGCACGGGGCCGATCGTCTTCGACGAGGGCGAGGTGCTGCGCCCCAACCTGCGGCTGGTGCAGGACGCGCGCGGGGCGTGGAACGTCTTCCAGATCTTCGCGGTGGAGGCCGGCGGCCAGCCCGTGCGACGCCCCGGGGCGAATGGCGACGAGGCGGCGGCGCGCCCGCTGGTCTTCCGCGACCTCCGGATCGTGGACGGCCGCGCGCGCGTCTCCACGCCCTCCCCCACGGGTCCGCGCCCAGGCCCGCCGGCGCGCTACGCGTCCGGCGGGACGCCGGAGGTGGTGCGCTACGGCGGGCGGTGGGTGAGCCTGCACTACGTCACCGACCTGGACGCCACGCTGGGGATGGTGCGCGTGGGCGGCACCACGGGGTGGCGGGTGGAGATCCAGCGCGCCAGCGCGAAGGTGACCAATCCCGACACGCGGATCGAGGCGCTGGCCGGGTGGATGGAGGACCGGGGCGACCAGAAGATCCGCTTCGACCTGCAAACCTTCCGCACCCCCTTCTCCGCGCTGGCGGGAGCGGGGACCATCGACGTCTCCGGCCCCACCCCCGCGTACGACGTGCGCCTCCGCGCCGCGCCGCTGGACCTCCGCGACCTGGCCGGGATGGGCCTTGCCGTGCCGAGGGAGGGGACGGCGGCCTTCAACCTGGCGCTGCAGACGCTTCCGCGCGGCCGCACCCGCTGGACGGTGACCGACGCGCGGGTCGCCATCCTGGACTCGCGCGCCTCGGGGCGGCTGACGGCGATCACCGGCCCTCCGGGGACGGAGATGGTCTTCACCAACACGCGGCTCACCCTGGAGCCGCTGTACCTGCGCGACCTGGAGACGCTGGGCTTCGCGGAGCGCCTTCCCGTGGGCGGGCAGGTGCGCGGGACGGTGGCGTCGCTGGACGAGGTGGGGGCCGGCGGCGGCGCGCTGCGGCTGGACCTGGCGGCGACGATCCTCCCGCGGACCACGGCGGACGTGCCCCCCTCCAGCGTGACGCTGCGCGGCGACGTCCGCGTGGGCGGCGAGGGCGGGGCGACCTTCAGCGGGCTGCGCGTGGATGCCGATCCCCTCCATTTGGCCGCGCTCCGCGAGGCGGCGGCGGACACCGCGGGCTTCCTGCGCGGAACGCTCCGCGGCGGCGCAACGCTGACCGGCTCTCTGCGCTCCTTCCGCATCGAGGGCGGCGACCTGGCCTACGCCGTCGGCGGCGCGCCGGAGACGCGGATGCGCGGGCTGTCGGGCCGGGTTTCCCTCGATCCCGAGCTCCGCTACTCGCTCGAGGGGAGGGCCGACCCGCTGGCGCTGGCCACGCTCACCGAGCTCTTCCCCGCGCTCCCCTTCCGCGCGGCGACGCTCTCCGGCCCCATCCGCGTCTCCGGCACCCGCCAGACGGCGGCGTTCGACGTGGACCTGGAGGGCGCGGCGGGGGGGATCGAGGCGCGCGGGACGCTGGCGCTGGGCGGCGCGGTGCCGCGCTTCGACGTCACCGGGCGGCTGGAGGCCTTCCGCCCCGGCGCCGTGGTGACGGCCAGCACCCCGGTGGAGGGGCCGCTGACCGGCACCTTCGGGGCGCGCGGGTCCACCGAGGACTTCCGCTTCGACGTCGATCTTTCCCAGCCGGGGCAGGGGCGCTTCGCGCTGGGCGGAACGGTGCGCCGGCCGGGCGGGAGCACGCCGCAGCTGGACGTGGCCGGGCGGGTGGAGAACTTCCAGCTGGGCCTCGCCCTCGGCCAGCCGGGGCTCATCCCCGGCCGCGTCTCGGGGCCCATCCGCGTCTCCGGGGGCGGGCGGGCGCCGTACCGCTTCGACGTGGACCTGCGCGGCGAGGCGGGCGTCTTCGACCTGGAGGGGAGCTTCACGCCGGGGACCGTCCCGTCGTACGCCATCTCCGGGCGGGTGGCGGGGCTGGACGCCTCGGGGATCCCCTTCCTGGCCTGGCTCCCGCGGACGCGGCTGACCGGCACCGTCTCCGTCCAGGGGCGCGGCACCACGCCCGAGACCTTCGTGGGGCGGATCGACCTGGACCTGGCGCAGGGCTCCACCATCGGCGGGCTCCCGGTGCAGACGGGGATCGCCCACGTCTCCAGCGACGGCGCCGTGCTGCGGGTGGACACGCTTCTCTTCGCCGTGCGCGGCGCGCGGCTGGAGGCGCGGGGCGCCCTGGGGATCTCCCGGCCGGCCGAGGTCCCGCTCACCTTCGCCTTCTCGGCCCCCAACCTGGCGGCCATCCGCCCCCTGATCCCCGGCTCCGACACGCTCCCGGACCTGGCGGGCTCCCTCTCCGCCTCCGGGACGGTGGCGGGGACGGTGCGCGCCCCCAGCTTCGGCGCGGCGGGCGAGGCGCGCGGCTTCCGCTACGGGCGCTGGGCCGCGCAGGCGCTCACCTTCCGCGCCCAGGGGGCGAAGCAGCCCGCCGGGTGGACGGCCACGGCCAACGTGGAGGGGCGCGAGCTGGAGGGCGCCGGGACGCGGCTGCAGGCGCTCACCCTGGAGGTGAACGCCACGCCGGGGCGCGCCTCCTTCGGCTTCGCGGCGCGGCGGGACGCGCAGACCGACCTGTCGGCGGCGGGGACGCTGGAGCTGGTGCCGGGGACGCTGAGCGTGCGCGGGGCCATCCTGGACAACCTGGCGCTGCGCATCGCCGGGACCGAGTGGCGGCTCAACGACCGGGCGCGGGTGGGATACAGCGCCGACGGCGGGCTGGCGGTGGAGAACCTCCTCCTCCGCCGCACCGGCCCCGGCGGCGGCTACCTGGCGGCGGACGGCGTGATCCCCCCGCGCGGCAACGCCGACTTCCGGCTGCACGCCGAGGGGATCGACCTGGCCGAGGCGCGGCGCATCTTCCCCTCGCTCCCCGAGATCTCGGGCCGGCTGCGGCTGGACGCCACGCTGAACGGCGCGGTGACCGATCCGCGGCTGACGCTGGACACCCGGGTCGACTCCCTGCGCTACGGCGGCGCCTTCGCCGACTCGGTGCACGTGATCGGCAGCTACGCGGCGGGGCGGCTGCAGGCGCAGGCCGGGGTGCGGGTGGGGGCGCGCGAGGTGGTGAACGCCACCGCGACGGTGCCCATGACGCTGACGCTGGGCGGGATCGTCCCCGGCTTCGACCTGCTGGAGGACGGGCCGCTCAACGCCAGCGTGGTGGCCGACTCCGTCCCGCTGGGGCTGCTGGCGGCCTCCTTCCCCACGTACGTGACCGACGCCCGCGGGGTGGCCCGGGCGCGGGTGACGGTGGAGGGGACGCCGGCCGACCCGCGGGTGAGCGGGAGCGCCACGCTGGAGAACGGCGCGTTCACCGTGGTGGCCCTGGGCGCGCGGTGGGAGCGCGTCAACGGCCGCGTCTCGCTGGCCGGGCAGACCATCCGCGTGGACTCGCTCACGGCCCGGACGGAGAGCAACGGGCGCGCGTTCGTGAACGGCACCGTGACGCTGGACCAGCCGGGGAGCCCCCTGGTGGACCTGGCGGTGCGGATGGAGGACTTCCAGGTCATCGAGCGGAAGGACCTGGCCGACCTGGAGGCCGACGCCGAGCTGGCGCTGCGCGGCCGCCTCCCCGGGGCCGAGCTGACCGGGTTCGTGCGGCTGGAGGACGGCGAGGTCTTCATCCCCGAGTTCGGCGAGCAGGCCGAGGCCGACATCGTGGACGTGGAGGTGGGCGAGATCGGCGCCGACACGGCCACCGCGCCGCAGGGCGGGGCGGCGCTCCTGGCGGCCATCGTCCCGCGCAACCTGCGGGTGCTGATCGGCGGCGGGGTGTGGCTGACGTCGTCCGACGCGCGCATCCAGATCCAGGGCGACAACCTGACCATCGACCGGCCGCCCGGCTCCACCGTGCCGCTGATCTACGGCGACGTGGAGGCGGTGCGCGGGCGCTACACCTTCGAGCTGGGGATCGTCCGGCGCGAGTTCGAGATCGTGGAGGGGCGGGTGCAGTTCTTCGGCACGCCGGAGATCAACCCCGCGCTCGACATCACCGCCGAGCACGAGGTGCGCGGCGGCGGCGGCGACGAGGGGATCACCGTGGTGGTGAACCTGACGGGGACGCTGCAGAACCCGCGGGTGGAGCTCTCCTCCAACACCCGCCCGCCGCTCCCGCAGAGCGAGCTGGTGGAGCTGCTGATCTTCGGGCGGCGGGCCGACCAGCTGGCGGGGCTCACCGAGGAGTTCACGCGGGGGATCTTCGTTCAGGAGGCGCTGGCCAACCTGCTGACGGCCGAGCTGGAGGAGGAGCTGGTGCAGGCGGGGATCGTGGACTACCTGCGGGTGCGCACCCGCGCCACCGCCAGCGCGGCCACGGGGGCCAGCACCAACAGCTTCGGCCTGGACTTCCTGGGGCCGATCACGGTGGAGGCCGGGCGCGAGGTGGTGACCAACGTCTTCGTCTCGCTGCAGCTGGTGGACATCCTGGGGAACCAGGTGCAGGTGGGCGCGGCGGTGGACTGGGAGATCTCGCGGACGCTGTCGCTGCGCGCCGCGGTGGAGCCGGTGCGGCGCGACCCGCTGCTGCGCGAGCTGCTGAACGTGAGCCGGCAGGCCACGGTGGACCTGCGGGCGCGGTGGGAGTACGGCCGCCCGCACCCGGCCGTGGAGGCCGACATCGGCCCGCGCCGCCGCGAGCGCGACGAGCCGCCCCCCGGCGAGCCCTCGACGCCCACCGGAGACCCGCCCGCGCCCCCGCCGCGCGGCCCCCGGAACGACAACGACGACGAGAAATGACGACGATCGAAGGCCCGCCTCACGCTGCGTGAGGCGGGCCTTCGATCGTTCGGGAGATGGTGATCGTCGGGAGATGACGATGACTGCGTGCGGCAAAGATTCGGCGGATCGACGGGCGGTGCCGCATGCCGGGGGAGACCTGCTCGCGTTTCGACAGGCCGTCTACAATGCCGCGGCGGCCCCCTCCCCAGCCCTCCCCCACAGGCGGGGCGCCTGTGGGGGAGGGAGCGTTCTACCGCGACGCGTGCATCAGCGCGCACGAAAGTCTGCGCGCCGCCATCTTCCCCCGGAACGGGGGAGGACAGACCGCCCCAGCGGTCAGGAGGGGGTCGCCGCGGGCGCGCATCGATGCTCTTCGCCATCGTTCGAGGGCCGGTCGCGGGGCGACCGACCCTCGGAATGATTGCTTGACGACTGACGAGAGAAAAAAGCGCGAAGCGCCGAGGTGTTCCCCTCTCGCGTTATCGGGAGAGGGGAAAGGCGTGATGTGTCCGCGAGGCAGATTTCGCGGACCATCACGCGAGGGGTGAGGGTGCGTCGGGCGCGCACTGAAGCACTTCGCCCGCCACCCTGCCTGCCCCGACCCCTACGGCAGCATCGGCTCCGCCTTGGCGTTCTTGCGCGAGAGGGTGACCACCGCGCTGTCGCCGCGGAGGGTGACGGGCATCTCCCACTCCAGCACCGTCTCTGGGAGGACGTAGCGCGCCACCAGCCACCAGCGGCCCTCGTCGGCGGCGATCTCGGCGCGGCCGGCGGCGTCGGTGGTGTCGGAGGGCTCGCCGGAGCCGCCGGCGCGGTCACGGGCGGCCTCCTCGTACGGCTCGCGGATCTCCTCCAGCCACTTCGCCCGCGCCTTTCGCACCGTGTCGATGCGCATCAGCAGCGACTGCCGTTCCGCGCTCACCCGGCGGAGCGCGGTGTCGCCCGACTGCCGAAGCCGCGCCTCCTCCGCCTGAACGGCAGAAAGCCCTTGGAGCAGTTCCTGCGGAATGCGCGGCTCGGGCTCGTCGCGCTCGGACGCCAGTGAATCAAGAATGGCCTGGCGGTCGTACGGGAGGAGCCTGACGGGGAGATCGGCAACGGGCTGGCCGTCGATCTCCGCGCGCACCAACACCTTCGGCCCCGCGTCGCACGCGGCGGCCACTGACAAGACGAGCACCACCAGGGATCGCTTCATCCTGGACAAGCTCCGGAGGCTGGACTGAGCGGTTTCGGAAACACTCGCGCGGGCGCACGCCGCCCGGCCCCGCACATGCGATTCTCGCGCCCGTTCCTCGGCGCGCTGATCCTGGTCCTCGCGGCTGTCGCCGCCGCCCTCCCGCTCAAGGCGCAGCGGGCGGGGCCGATCCGCATCGGGACGCTGGAGATTCCCGCCCCCACCGGCTACGTCAACGACTTCGCGGGGGTGCTGGACCCGCAGTCCGAGGCCGCCATCCAGGCGGTCGTCGACGACGTGCGCGCCAGGAGCGGCGGGGCGGAGATCGTCGTGGTCACCCTCCCCTCGCTGGAGGGGCGGGCCATGACCGAGGTGGGCATCGGCATCGCCCGCGGGTGGGGGATCGGGAGCCGGGGGGCGGTCGGCGACAAGCTGCGCAACGTGGGCGCGCTGCTCCTGATCGCTCCCAAGGAGCGGCGGGTGCGGATCGAGCTGTCGGACGGGGCCAACAGCTTCCTCACGGCGGCGGAGACGGGCCGCATCCGCGACCAGTACATGGTCCCCGCCTTCAGCGAGGGCGACTACGGCACCGGGACCCGGCTGGGGGTGCAGGCGCTGGCCCAGGCGTTCGCGGACCAGTTCGGCTTCGTGCTGAGCCCCGGCTCGGCGCCGCCGCCGGTCCGGCAGCCGCCCGTCCAGCAGCCGCGCAGCCGCGGCGGCGGGTTTCCGCCGGGGCTGATCATCTTCCTGGTGGTCATGGTCTTCATCTTCCTCCGCAACCGCGGCGGCGGGGGGGGACCGGGAGGACGGCGCCGGCGCGGCTACGGCGGCCCCATCATCATCCCCTTCCCCATGGGC
>Ga0247770_1000569_pt1 | contig 34795 bp, 34 predicted proteins | sample UWRJL136409B6_FD_179943 | JGI IMG/M metagenome (GOLD analysis project Ga0247770, IMG submission 179943) | Plant litter microbial communities from Arlington Agricultural Research Station in Wisconsin, United States - UWRJ-L136-409B-6 | ecosystem: Environmental > Terrestrial > Plant litter >... | reverse complement strand
CCCCCCCCCGATGACGAGGCTGCTGATATCGGCTTCCCACCGCACTACTCTGTTTCCTACTACTTATACTAGATATTGAAGAGCCATAGAAAAAGCTCTTGATGGGCGCCATGAGCAACGAGATCGAAAAAAAGAACGTGTAGAGTTGATTGTTCTACAAAGAGATGAAAGCCACTGCAAACAGCTAAAATACTGGCTGTTGGTGATAAGAGAGGAAAAATTCTGCCACAGTTCCAAGCTCGCTGATCCTGGAAGTCCTGGTCTTCAAAAGATGCCTACCGGAGAGAATCCGGCAACATTGCACATGGAAGCTGCGGCTTCTGCTCCGGGTCCCTTCCATTTCTGCAGCATACCGGCCAAGACGAGATGGCCGTTGTCGGAAGCTAGCTTGGCCGCTCGCCTATAGCGTATTTTGGCAGCCTCTGCATCGGTATTGTCGTCGTTTTCTAAAAGCAGAACAGCAATATCGAGGCGCCCATGCTCTGCGGCGGCCTCAAGCGCTGTTCGGCCTCCTTTGACCGCCGCTGCACCGTTGACTTCGGCTCCTGCCTGGAGGAGCATCAAAGCAATAGCAAGGCGACCGCCTATCGCAGCCTTCTGAAGTGCCGTTGCTCCGTGCGATCTGCTCGGTGGCCCGTCAACATTTGCACCCCGTGAGAGAAGAAGACGGACCATGTTCTTGTCGCCTATGTCGACCGCTGCTTGCAGAGCCGTCGTGCCCCAGCTCGGACTCGGAGGCGCATTGATGTCAGCTCCAGCGTCTAACAAAATGTAGACAATGCTAGTGTTCCTTGACAAGATTGCTCCCTGCAGTGCAGTCGTTCCATCTGCGCCGACTGGAGAGTTGACATCTGCTCCGGCCGCAACGAGGATCTCAACGGCATGCCGGGATCCCTTCCTCGCTGCTATTTGCAGACAACAACCGCCGTCTGCCCCTACATCGGCTCCGTGATTGAGGAGGAGGCGGATCATGTCATCGTTGATTGCCCACCTCTCAACCGCCAGCTGTAGAGCAGAGCTGCCTCGACCGCGCTCAGCTCGAGGCTTATTTGGACTCACTCCCTTTGCGAGTAAAACCTTGGCAATATCAACAAAATTTCCCTTGACTGCGTTCTCAAGCGCCACTGTGCCATTTGGGCAGTCTATAGCTGCCCCTGCGTCGATTAAGATACCAACAATATCTCCATGGCCGTTCAGGGCCGCGTTCCCGAGCGCTGTCTCGCCGCAAACGGGTTTTTTGTTAACGTCGGCCCCAGCGAGAATGAGGCAGCGGACCATCTCAGCTGCGCCATTAGCCGCGGCAACCCCGAGGGGACTACTGGTAGCGTAGTCTTCGTTGGGGTCTGCTCCCTTGTTTAGGAGCAGCTGGGCTATCTCGTAGGATTCGTTCTCTAGCGCAGCGGAGAGCGGTTGAAGTCCACCTCTCAAACTCGGGGGGGCTCTGACATCCGCGCCAGCCTCCAGAAACAGCTCTACTAGGTCAGATTTTTTGCGTTCCACCGCTGCCTGTAGTGCTGTTCGCCCACCCTGCGCCGATGCTGGGCCATTGACATTGGCACCTAACTGGAGCAGGTAGTTGAGCAGCCTGGCATCTCCGCCCCATACTGCCGCTTGGAGACACGTTCTCCCTTTTTCGGGGGCGGCGTCCGCGTTCACATCCGCACCAGCGCCAACTAGCAGCTTAACCATGCCAAGGTTCCCTGATTCCGCAGCTTTCTGTAGCGCCGTTCGGCCCCCGTGGCGGCTGGGAGGGGCATTGATATAGGCGCCTTCATCCAGCAACAGTTTGACCATTTCTTTGTTTCTAGATCCTGTCGCCGCTTGGAGAGCTGTTGATGACCAAGGCACTCGCGCGGGACTATTCACGTCTGCTCCTTTTCTTAGAAGAAGTTGGACGAGTCGGTACCCTTCCGGCATGGCTGCTGCGATCTGCAATGCTGTACCGCTGCCTCCAACTGCATCGACATCCGCGCCTTCGCTCAGCAGTAAGCGGACCAAAACAAAATTGCTCTGGCATACTGCCTTTTGCAAAGGAGTATGCAGATCTGTCAGGTCGTCACCTTCAGAATCTGAGTCGCTGACATAGCCACAATCACCTTCACCAACGGGACCTAGCCATTGGAGATAATCAGCCGCCGGGAAGCCGTTGGCGTCTGCACCCTCCCCCAAAAGGACCTGGACTACCTCCGTGTTGTCACTTGACACTGCGCGCTGAAGCGATGTCTCGAAAAAGTCGTAGTTTCTTCTCTGAGCAGCTTTCTCGCAGTCGTACTTGTACGCTTTTCCAGCCGGGCAATTAACATCCGCACCGGTGTCAAGCACAGCTTCGACCATTTCAACATCATCGCGCCATGCTGCGATTTGAAGTGCGGTTTCTCCGTTGAAATCATTGGTGTCTGCACCAGCCCTGAGCAGCATCCGAACAGTGTCGATATCGTCATCGTATACAGCAGCTTTGAGCACAGTCGAGCCAGCCCAGCATTTGACTTGAACGTTAACGTCCGCGCCGCGTCCGATAAGCATTTCAGCTATCTCCAAACCGCCGCTGCGTCCAGTAATAGCATCTAGGAGCGCCGTTCTACCGGCGCCGCTGCATTTATCGTGAGAGTTTGGGTTGGCTCCAGCATCCAGTAGCAGTCGAACGAGAACAGTATTCCGACGCCGTACGGCCTCTTGGAGGGCGGTCACCTTCTCTCCACCGCCCGCTCCAACGACACTATCGAGACTGATTCCTTTCGCTATGAGGGTGCGCGCCACGCCAAGTTCACCTAGTCTTGCAGCACTCACAAGGAGATTGACGGCGAAAATTTCCACCGACGGCGCTCCCGTGTCGAGCAGGCGCACAACCGATGAGAATCCCCCACTCCGGATAATCCACCGGAGAAGCGTATCAACCTTTTGGCCGGAGAGAAAATTGTTCGACGTGAGGTATACGGCAAACCGGAGTAACTGGAGAGTCGTGTCCCTAGCCGAGGTACCACTAGAGAGTGTTTCGATATGACGCACGAGATCTCCGTTACATCTCTCGATTGCGATATCTTCCAGGCACGACGAGATCTTGGACACGTACTCGGGGCTGTCCGGGTCGATAGATGCATTTAGGCAGCCCCCAAGAAGTTCCCTAGCCTCACGGCTGGCTTCTTCGAGTGTTGACAGCGCCCGTGGCTGCACTGAAGGAAGCAACTGGGATTCCTCACCCATGTGCAACATGCCGCTTGTAGTAGGCTCAAGAAGGCCCTCTGAAGTGAACCCCGTCGGTATATTCCAGCCTTCGTGCAGCGGCGTCGACGGGAGGCCGGTGGAGCCCGACGGATACGAAACGCTCATATATATGCCACTTCTCGTGGGTAGGTTGTGGGGTGAGGTAGGAAACCTAAAGTCGTCGATAGCGGCAGTGCCCATCCACAAACTGGCTATTACTTGTTAGCTAACATCCCCACCCGTCCACCTAGCGGTGAGATTTGGATTTGGATTCATACATGAGTCCAGGAGGTCCTGGAACTGAAACCATGGTATCTGTGTGTACTGGATACTCACAGCCATCTCGGCAGGCGGGGTCCGGACAATAACGCCATGCGAATCGTCTGCGAGAGCGGCGTTAGGCGAGCCGTCAGTTGGGCCCGTTTGTAACTTAGCGAGATGCGTTGATAGTACTCACTTGACACTATCTCAGATGAAGAATCAGGGCCAACATATCTCCTCATCTCCCTTCTAAGTTTTTTGGCAGAGACTGGTCTGCCACTTATGGATATTTCCGTCTCTTTTCCCTCCAACCGCCGCTTTCGAACTTGACTGGCAGCAAATTCCCACTTCGCCTTGGTGGAATTCTTTTCCAAGCACCATTGCTTCAGCTTTCGGACATACTGCGCCTTTCTATCAGCTGAGTTAGGGCCCGCTATATACCCAATGCTGAGGGGGGCATCTTACGTAGCGTAAAATCCATAAGTATCCCGCATGTGCTGAATAACTTCGTCGAGGGTCTTGTTATCTGTCACGTAGACTGTGGATATTGTCCCCTTGTGGATGTCCCACTCCGCGGGTGAGATTCTCTCCGCAGTTGCCATGGGTAGTTTCAGATAGATTGAGTAGGCAGCTTTTCGGCAGGTTGATTGTGCTAGATGGCTGGATGGGTGGAAAGCCAGATGAAAAATCACACCGCTTCGTGTGCGGGTCCAAGTGTCCAGAATTCGAAAAATAGTTGGTGCATGGGTAGTCTCATTGGCTAGGCGTCCCGAGGCGTATCCAAAGTTTGCATCATTGGTTCACTGCGCCGAACGCAAATTCTGGCAGGCAGGGGCCTCGCATCAAGCCCCGCTAAAAGCATCTCCCCCAGCACGGGCACTTTCAATCATTGGTTGGACCTCGGTCTATGGTGGCGTTCTCTCCACCATTGGTAACAAAGGGCTGTAAGTATGTGCAGTACGAAGGTACATGATGACCAGAATTCGCGTTCGATTAACTCTCCCCGATCTAAGCAACTCCACTCTGTGCTTCCACTTCAACTTCATTTGACTACACTATATGTGCTAGAGGTCGCCATCGCCCACGATGTCGTTGTCTACTGAAGCGATAATCTCCATTGTTGGAGTATTGATTAGCATTCCTTCGGCCGCGCTCGTCCTTTGGAATATTCGCAAAAGAGCCGGGCGAGACGATGTAAAGCCCCAAGTACCCACTTCTCGAAAGCCTGACGAGTTCTTGTCAGGGCTAACAACCCTGTAGCAGGAAAGCGTCCAGAACAGAAACACGCCGGGAATCGCGCAAACAATCGTATTAGAACATTTAGCTGTCAGTATTGTCGTCAACGTCGATGTCCACAGGCAGTGCGGCTAACGTTGCCATATCCCGACTTAGGTTCGCCTAGATGGACGGGATACACATATCGCCGGACTACATTGCTATGGGCCACCGTGAACCGGGAGGGAACATGACGTAGTCGCTGAGCTGCTAGTTCTGAGGGTGAAGTAGTTGGTAGTATCAGCGACGCCGGCCTGTTGCAGCGGCAGTATCTCTACAACCTCCACGGCCTCTTCACGCTCTGGTTCCTGCAAAAGGCGTCCGTCGGCGTCAAAATGTTCAAGCCTCGATGTTTCAATAAACAGATCGTCCTGCGGAACTCCGTTGCCTAGGGCGACATCTCCGTGCCAGAGAACGGTACGTGCGGCATATTCCAAGAAATGATGTAGGTAGGTTGAAGACCGGTCTTGAAGGTCTTGGCTAGCCAAATGCGATGCTTGCAGGCCGGCTCGTGAACTGACAGCCGTTGGATCCGTTGAGGCAGTCCTTCGGGAAACAGCATCCCATGTCATCGGTATTTCGAATCGATTCCCCGTCAAATTCGGCGTCGGCAGACTGGGATGCATTATCAGAGGCAGCTGCGTCTTCCTCGCTATCTGTTTCTGGGTAAACTCGGCCCTCCTCGTCTGTTTCTTCGCCCAAGCGTCGCTCTGATCCGCTTTCTAATGTCCCGTCCGATTCTCCTCCAGATGAGGACGACTGGCTCTGGTCATCGCGGTGAGTGTCGTATAGAGTGATCAAGTAGTTGAGACAGCAAAGCCGTAGCTTGTCATGTGTCAGGCCTACTACGTTTGACTTGAGGTCGGGTGAGATCCTAGACAGTCCGTCTTCGCGGAGGAGGTAGTCTCGCACGGATTCGTGGATAAACTGAACAATCCGAGTCTTGGCCGAGGTGGAATGAGTAACTTCAACAAGGCCCTTGGAGGCGCTGAGGACAAACCTTGTCATGTCCTCGACGGTAACAGTCCGGTTGTGCAGGTTGTCCTTGACAGCATTGAAATCGAGTCCGGCGAGTAGGGCGAAATAGAGCTCGGCCGGAGAGAGAGGCCGTTTGCAAACAGAACCCACTGGATACAGAGCACAAACTCGGCCATGTCCTGATTGTCCCTCAGAAGTATGTCCTCAAACAGGTTTCCCAACTTGGACGGCATATCTTTGATCCTCTGCGAGAGGGCATGGACCCTGCCGCGGTCGTACTCCTTGTTAAGAATTTGGATGACGAGCACGACCCAGATGAAGACACTCGAAGCCTTGGTGAGAATTTCGTTGCGGATTTTCTCAACCTTTTTGCCACTTCCGACCCTGAGTTTGCTTTTGATATAGCAGACAATGCCCTCTGTGTGGCCTCCCTGCCTGTCGAGAACCAGGGTAAGGCCCTTGCGGACGCCAATGTATGGGAAGTGGCGACTGGAAAAGCAAACAAAGAATTGTTTGGCCCCAGAAACGGCTAGATTTCCGAGGTGTTCGAAAAAGCCGACGGATTCGCGAACTCGGTCCTCGTCGCATTCATCGAGCGCATCAATGAAGCAGACAAATCGTCGAGTGCCGAGCATGGTGATGGCCTTGCCGAACAAGTCCTAAAGCATGGGAACAGCTCATTCACGCCCGATGGGCTTCGGGGGCTTCACGTCGTCGAGGATGCTGTGCAAATATGGTGTCTCGTCCAGCAGCTGAGTGATAAGAGCTCTATACATGCCGGCGGTTGATCGTTCTAGATCTTCACCACTCGCGTTGAAGAAAAAAGAGATGACAAGTGCGTCTTGCATGGTCTCTTTGGCACTGTTATAAGCGAACTTCATGAGAGTGGACTTGCCGGCCCCGGATTTTCCCTTAATCCAGATGAGGCCGTGGTGGCGGCGAAAGCACTTGGGGTTGAGCCAATCGAGGGTTTGGGGATGCTCCAACAGCCACTCGCAGGTCCGGCGATGTGGATACGCAATGGTTCTGTACCTGGCGTCTATCTGGTCAAAGCGTAAAGATTCGAGGATCTGCCTTCGCCTGTTTTGGAGCTCGAGCACGGCTGGCTCGGGCGTCGGGACAGATTGCTTGACCTCGGTGGCGTTGACGGCGAGAAGTAACTCCTTTGCATAGGTGGCGGCAATGGCGGCAGCATATTCCTGCCAAAGCTTGTTTTTGTGAGAGTCGGCGTAGTCGCAGATGCCGTGGATGGCCAGACACGGGGAGTTGTCAACCAAGCCTGCAGCCTCCATTTCAAAGCACATGACGCCATGTTCCTCGGCGAGACGGTCTCTTACGACGCCGTCTTTCATCACCTGATTCCCTGAGGCCACTAGTCCGTAGTGGATGGCCGGTTGGTCTGATGGGCGAGGTTCTCTAGTAACCCATTTGGATGTATCGCAGCGTTCGCAGGCCAGGTTTTCTTGGGGGTGCTTGTATGTAGACTGAAATACATTGTCATTTTCTAGGCCACGATGGGTGAACTTGTCGGCTGTTTTCGGATACCGATGGATCATGGCCGTGAGAAAGTCTGGAAGCCGGCTCGAGGAGACCATGTGCTGGCCTCTGACCTTGGCGACGGCAGCCAGCAAAATGGACGGGGGTTTGTTGAGTGGGCCGTGGTGCTGGAAATGGCCTCCGGCAACCGTCTTTCCAAAGTCGAATTGGATGACACCGCCATAACTCCCGGTCGGATGGGAGACAACAACATCGCCTCTACGGATGTCGGACACTCCGCCAGGAACCCCACCGGCGATGCCAACCATGAGCCCGAACCGCAGCGACTTGAAACTGGCGCGCATGTCAGAAGCCACATAGGCTGCGGATGTGGTGCCATAAACACCCGACGGCAAGCAGGCGATGACAATGTTGTGCTCGCCGATATTTCCCAGGTTGTAGCTGTTGTTGTCGCCCTCGGGCAGTCGGAGGTCTTGGTGAATGTCGTCCAGCATAGCTTCGGCGGCAGCTCTCTCTGCCGGCAGGGCGCATATCCAGCCGACAGTGTATTCATCGCGAGACAGCGTCCTTGCAGCTCGGGGAAAGTCGAACAGACGTTGAGGTTGGCGCTTGGGTTCAGCTAAGGGAACAGCGACAGACTGCTGTTCCAGATCATCGTCGTCAGGACCCCGCTCTCGCAGCAGTCGGATGATTTCCCTTCGGGCCTTTCGTCGTTCTGCGGCCATCGACGCCAATATGGTGCTTAATTGACAAATTCACTGGTTTTGGGTTTATCCGAGGTCAAGCTCTGCCAGCCTCGATGAGAGGGGAGGGAAGCGCGCATTGTGGCTGAGGATGGGAGCCTGCCTGGCTTGCCGCCCAGAAATTGATTTTCATGCTGCATCCAGCTCAGGTCATTGGCGGGGTCAACCTTGAGCCTTGAGCTGTGGCAGGAGCAGAAGGGGTGGCAGCAAACACCCCGCCGTATGTATATACTGGCGAAATATAGAAATGGATCCTGACCAATAGAAACTTTCACAACAACGAACTGCGGGGTTTGTCACATGCGATTCTAGATGAGGGAAAGAAAGAGAGGAATCCAGAGGTTTGCCTCTACATTCCAGATTTGTGGTTGCCCGGGGTAAACGCACAGACACCCAGTGTGCTAGGGCCAAGGCTGAGCCAGGGTAACCCCGGGGGGGCACTGGTCATGTCACATCCACAGAGTCGACACAGGCTAGGCAGGCTCTGTTTCCGACCGAATCGATGCTAGTAGTGAAGGCCAATCCGACACTCTCTCGTACGTAAGCCAAGCATAAAACGGCTCGAACTTGAAGGTATTACGTATAACTCTTCTAGTTGCAACATAACTTTTGTGACTACTCCTCATTCAACATCGATGTCCTCTACGTCACTTCTTGGGCCCCACTTTCGCTCTGACCAGTAAACAACAATTACACTTGGACTCCTCGCTTGGCGGGCCGTCAGGCATTTTCTTGTGGCTCAGCCCCACCCCCTGTCTTTTACCCCCCCCTGCGCTCAGATTGGAGAAGAAGGAAAAGAGAAGGGACGGCCACCGCGACTGCAATTCCAGCCGGGACCCTTTGTGGAAGACAGATGCGGGGTAATGAATACCAACCGACGTACCTTACCTACCTTACCTACCACCTTACCTACCACCTTACCTACCTAAGGCACAAGTGGCCCAATATCACAATCCCCTCACTTTCCCTGGCCCTCTCTGTTATCCAGTAAAACCTTTTTCTCATTCCAGGTCTCTCTACGCAAGGGTTTTGTGAGAGCTGTTTCCAATTGCCCAGGTCTTTATCAGCCGTTCAAGTACTCACCATGCAATCACACCACAATGACCACGACGGCTTCGACGACGATAATAAACGCGCAGCGACTTGGGTCAAGGGGTCGCCAGGGCTTGCACCCGCAAGAGACTCTGACAACGACTACGACGAACTTGCGGAGTCCCCGGCCGGGGCCTCGCTCGTGCCTGCAGTCTTGCGATCTGACAGCGAAGATTATACGGATTATTCGCCGGGCACTGGGGGTTCGGCCGGGAATACACCACACCCAGCACGCTCCGACAGCGACTACGACGAACTTGCGGAGTCCCCGGCCGGGGTCCCGCTCGTGTCTGCAGTCTTGCGATCTGATAGCGAAGAACTACTTGAACCACTCTCGCTTGAGAATCCAGACATTATGGACCAAGAGGTCACGATCAGGACCCCATCCATCATTCTGTACGAAACACCTTCACCCAATAGTGTGGATGACAGGGGACCGGATTCCGGCTCACATTCTAATTCCGTGAAATTGGTCGAGCAACCGGAACTGCATGAATCTCATCCACCCGATGGCCTTCCATCACAGCATGAAGTCGGTGCTTTGCCTCCGGCCGATGCATACACCGTCCACGGTAACTCCATGGACTCTGGCTATGTCTCAGCGCTGGCGTCAGGCTGTCAAAAGGATGCCTTGATTCGCCAAGACGACATTCCAGAGACCACAGAGCCAACCGATGTGGAAGCATGTGAGGTCGCCACGCTATACTCAGATGAGGGCAGTATTTCCGGGGCCGAGTTGACCGCGTATAAGTCGGAACTGGTCGACCACCTAGCCGAACAGGTCCGAAAGCTTGGGATGGTGCCAGAAACCCTGGAGACGATTTTCGAGGATTTGCCATCGCTGATGAAAGCATTCGCGCTAAAGCTCGGTCAACCGGGATCGACAAAAGCCGAGAGAGATGTGATGTATTTTGTGCACAAGCATCGATAGTAAGAGAAGTTGCCTCTACCTGACAGTATGCTGAAAGAAGACCAGCCCACTGACATTGAGGACTAGCGATTTAACCCAAAGACTCAAGGAGACGATGTTGGAGCTGGCTGAAGAAGACTCCGAGCCACAGCCCGAGCCTGAGAGAGTCGACCGAAATCTCACCACGGCCCGTATCAACGAATGGCTAGCCACTGTGGGCGCTCCGGGGGCGGGAGAACCGATAATGCCTGCCCACAAACCGCACCTCACGACAACTTCCGAAGAAGGAGAGGCCGAAGAGGTAGTCCTTCCGGACAAGCCAGGGTATCGACGGGTTGTGTTTGACTCGGAAGCTTACAAGCAGCTGGTAGCGCGCATAGCCCGCGCATCCTTCCTCACTTCTTTGACCGATTCGGATGCAATGATGAGGATTCGATCCGCAATCTTGCAGAGCTTGCCGAGCGAGCGATATGTTAGCCGACATCGGGAATCCAAGGTGTTCACGATGATGATGCGTATGGTCTGGGACCCAGCTGCCTTTCTCCGGCAGGGGTACCAGGACGTAGAAAAGCCTGACGAGCTTCTAGGACGTGTGATCACGCTCACGGGGTCGCTGAGTAATGCTCAGGCACTTTCTACTTCTGAATATCTGAAGCAAACATGGCCTGGAACTGGCTCGACTCTCCTAGCGGCCATTGTCGAGGCGCTTCGCACTAGTGAGGTGGCGACTAGTATGTCTACACGCTCCCTTCCATCTAACGCTGTTATGCACTACTGACTGCCAGCTTGTCCATAGGAACTCTTCTTGATAGGTCGCAGATTCAGGTAATGCGGAATGGCGATTCCCATCAGTTCCATCTACAAGCCAAAGGGACAGCAGAATTCATTGCAGAGGTCGGAGAAATCGTCGCGTGGCTTGCTGCTGCTCTGCGGCTCAGTAAGGATGACGACCTAATTAACTGTTGCACGCCTCGAGTGGTATTTTCCGGCAAGCCATCAGTCTTCGATGAAAGGGCGTTTCATGATATGTACGATTGCGAAATTGGCTTCGATCTCAGCCCCGACCTGGACAACAAGGGTCGCAGCGGGCAATGCTGGCTAGGCATGTTCCGTAACCCGGTCGTCGTCAGGGGTTTTCCGATTCTGCGTCGCTCGCGCCGTAATACAGGGCTCGAGATTCCGCTTGACATGGCTGCCGGCCTGGTAGACGCAAAGCGGCTGCACGAATTCGCAGGCCAGCTCTGCCTCAAAGGGTTCTCGGCAATGCTCACTGCTGTTGAGGCTGTTGGGGGTGTGATCCTCTGGCACCTAGTATATGACGCGACGGGAGGGAGAGTTTCGTATCTCGACACGGTTCAAGGCCACAAAGCTGAATGCCCGGACGTCAACGCGCTAAGGTCATCACGACACATGATTGGATGGTGTTCTGAGGCGCTGTACCTAGCTGGTGAGCTTCTTACATCAACAACGTCCTACGATGGGCCGACCGCTAATAACAGTTGACAGGTGATTACGCCACGAATCTCGATATCCGGAGATCAATGCTTCCTATACCTGGAAAGGAGTTTACCCTGGAGAAGGTATCCTTTTCCGTCGGCCAGATCGTGACGGGGGGATGCCAGTTCTCCATTGGAAGGAAAGATATCCCACTCCACATCTCGAAACAGGGCTATATAGCCAAGCTGCAGTGGATTGACCAGCGTTATGTGGTCCTTTGGGACGAGGGGGATAAGCGTGGATGGCTTGTCAACGGAACCAGCGCGCTCCTCCACGTCCTGCGGTCTTCTCTCAAGCACTGCGGGGACGATAAGTTCAGCGACGAGTTTCTCTTCGATGCTAGGGAGTTCCAAGAGCCGAAGGTGCGATTTCGAAACGACTCAGCCGTTTCTGTTCTGAGGAACCCGTCCAATAGACGACTTCGGCTGTATAAACTGAGCGAAGATAGTGTTGACGAGACGGTGCTCTGGGCAGATGGAAGGCGCGAGACAGTAACGAAAGTTCGGACCTCGTACACGACTGTCGAGGATAAAACCCTAGAGTTGTTTGAAACCCTCGAGAAGCTCATCGACCACGAAGCGCAGAGTGAGGCGTCTGCCAAGGGCGTGAACATGAAGCCCCGGGTTCGGTGCCTTTTGCAGGGCTGGGATTTCTGCGACGTGGTGAGGAACCGGGATCCACTGTACCTGCGGGTGGCCACTGTGCCGAGCTCGGGAGGCCACTGGGTTGATTTTGCCAAGTCGATCCGCGCGGTAACGCTTTTCGGCCGAGGCTTCGGGGATTTGATAAAGCCTGTCTTTGCGAAGGGCGGTTCCTGGCCCGCGGTACCGACCGGGACAGGGTCTCTCGGGGCGTGCATGGCTGACTTGCGGGACATCATCGACAACGAGGGAGACCGAACGACACAGCCGCTGACGCTATCGAGGGGAATTTTGTGGCACAACCCATCCCAAAATAGTCCATTCGAGGCGCATAGCCCTGATGTTGCGGGAGAGAATCCAATACAGGAGTTGTTTCAGGCAAACTCGCCGTTCCGGGCTTTGCTCTTGGGGACGAAATCCTCGACTGGGATCGACATAGACGACTGTCAACACGGCGCAGTGATCTTCGGCCGCTCCGAGCTATCGAGGCTCTGGCCAGACGCCAAGCATACGGTCGCTGGCGCCGTTGGCGCAAGGGGAAGTCTCGAGAGTTTGCCGGCGGACTCAATGCAAGGGGTCGAGAAGACGCTCGATTCCGGATCAAGCTGCTCACGCAGCCCATTGGACCCGCCATCCTTGCTGCTGGGCTCAAGCGCAGAATCGGGAACGCAACCTACCACAGCAAGGCCTCACACGCCGCCTCCGACGCGGATCGAAGCAGACACTCGGAAGCGCGACGCATTACAAATGGAAGGCGACGACCAGCAAAACAAACTACCAGAAATATCGAAGAGATTGAAGGTTGTAAGCCTAATGTCTGCTTTATCTCGTGGTGGTCGCCGGGACTCAGGCGCTAGTCAACAAGGGTCCTAGCGTCAGCGGATGCCTAGAAATACCTGCCAGAAACACGGTACGCTAGATTCGGTAGAATTTGATGGGGCTGCAACTGCGTGATTGCATTGCTCTTCTGATCTCAGGTTCTGGCTTGCAGCCAGAACCTCCTACTGTATAGGCCTTTCTTCAGGATTCAGACTACGTCCTCGCAGTGGCTCAGCCTAGCAGTGCCCGCCGACTAGATGCCCAGGGATCCCTTCTTTCTGACACACACCCTCAGATTCAAGCCTGTAGATTGAGTGCTTATATCTACCTCTTCCAATACTGGCTGTTGTGAAGAGTCCAATTTGGCTGAGGAATTTGTGGTGGAGTGGATAACCGAGAGCCTTAGTTAGGCCATCAGCTGTCACACCGCCTCAAGGTGTGTTCGGTTTTGTCCGTTCTGTGACCGAGGTCCCCTTTTTCTTTTTGTATTTTATTCTTCTCGTTCTGGTGTCCTGGCGCTTGGTAGCGAACCGGTGCCGTTCAAAAAGGCCAAAACGGGGAGCGGCGAGGGGCCTCACTTCGACCAGCTCCGAAGCGCCACCGTTGGGTGTGATAACTCCAGCTCTGGACCGTAACAATTTCCTTTTTCGTTCTTAATCCTGAGCTAGGTAGCGTGCAGCTGTGGCTGATTTGTCTAAGCTCCGACGAGAAAGATCTTGGCACTATTTCGATTGGACGAGATGGAAGCGGGGGCGCGGCGCGTTTAATTTCTGGGCCCGTTGGAGAAGGGCTCTGGTTGGGGCATTTCGGTTTGATGTTACCATAACTTCGGATAGAACCATGGAACCAACGTTCATGCATGTGGCCCGAGAGTTGGTGTGGGTGAAGCTCAGCCACATCTCATAAGACGACCGGAGAGGTGCATCTATCTCCCCCGCTTTTCAACACAAGTCTCTTGGTCGAGTCTTTTGCATCTGCAATTTTTGCCCTGGTTGGGTTCAGTTTCGACAGTTGGCGTCGCGACGTCGCGTCGTCTCGCCAGAGAAACAATGTCAAACCAGCAAGCCGTGGCGTGGTCCACGCTGCCAGAGGTCGTACCCTCCGAGGAGCACAAATCTCCAGATCCCGAGCTGGTGTTGACGCCCGACCCAGTCCCGCCCGAGGTCGTCAAGGTCGAATCCGAGCCGGGGGTTCATCCAGATATTCCCCCACCGGCATATCCCATTATTACCAACGAGAGAAGCTGGTTCCAACGAAGGCGAAAAGCCATCATTATTGGCGTCATCATCGCTGTGCTGGCCGTTGTGGCTATCGTGGTGGGCGTCGTTGTGTCTCAGACACGGAAAAACCAGTAGGCTCACGCACATTTCCACATAGCCAATGTTCAGGGGTCTTGGAGGGATTCCACGAGGTGGCTGCTAACAAAATCCCGAAATAACAAGATCCGAGTCGTCGAGCGCCGGACAAGTCTCACCACCAACCACCACCCCTTCCCAGCCCCAACCAGCATTCGGCACCCCGACGACCTTTCCCTCTTCCTCATCACCCAGCAACCAACTCTCAGCGTGCCAGGGAACCGTTTGTCCCCAAATCCTGGCCTCGGCCCAATTCGCAACCCCACCCACCACCTTCGTCTTCGCCCGCGGCACCGACAGCGCCATCTGGGTACGGTCCATCTCCAACGGCACGTGGCAGACTGACGACTGGGTCACGCTCGGCGGATCCTTCGTCAGCCAGCCGACGGCCTCGTCCCCGCGGGATGGGCGGATCGACGTCTTTGGCATCTGGGCCGACGACGACAAGGCGATGCGGCAAAAGACATACACCGACGGCGAATGGGACCCGGAATGGCGTGTGGTGGGCGGGACGTGTCTGACCCCGCCGGTCGTCTGCAGTGTCGAGCGGGACAATATGAATGTCGTTCTGCTGGGCACCAACCACGCCGTGGTGAACAAAAACACGAGCGATGGGAAGTCGTGGGAGCCGGCGCCGGCGGCCGACTGGAAGGATCTGGGCGGGTGGGCGGCAAGTTCCCCGGATATCGATTGCACTACGAATTCCAAGGGGGTGAGGAGGTTGGATGTGGTGATGAATGGGGGGATGGGGGATAACGTGGCCCACGGCATGTTTTACCGGAGGTGGAATAGCACGGGGGGGTGGGATGCTGGGTGGACCACCGAGGGGTGGGGGAATTTCAAGGGAGATCCGGTGGTCGTGTCAGGCGGGGGTTATGCTGCCTATCTTGGCATTGCCAAGGAGGATGGCGCCATGTGGCATCGCGGGTGGAACGAAGGGACGGGTTTTTGGAACGGGCAGAGTCTGGGCGGCAAGTTTGAGTCGGTGCCGGCCGCGTTTGCCACGGGGACCTTGAGGCTGGACGTCCTGGCGGTTGGGACGAATGGGACCTTGAGGCACAAGGCGAGGGTGGATGATGTGTGGGGGCAGTGGGAGGATCTGGGAGGGGTTTTTAATAGTGCACCCAAGGTGGTGAGGCCAGTAATGATGGAAGGCCGGGCTGTGGTTTTTGGGGTTGGGCCGGGTGGCGCTATCATTCATGCCATGTTTGTTGTGGGAGATAAGCATCTCTGGGGTGCCCAGCAGTGGTACTCGGATGGCGGTGTGATGACGGTGAAGGGGCATCGGGCGGGGCCGGCATAATGATAGCATGCATCCATTGCTTACAAAGTCAGGTCATCAATGACGATGAAGAGCTGGGTCCGACGACAGCATCTTCACGGACCTCATTCGTTTGTCTCATGCTTCCCCACCGCGGAATCGACTGAACAATTGGATTGAGGAGTTATATTCTATTTCAGTATCTATTTGGAAGCTTGCAAACGGTGTTGAGTCCGAGGCACCGCAACAACCGAAACCCCCAAACGCGGCCACCGAAAAGACCTCGTCTCACATCTTATCCGCCATCGGAAGAGTCGCAATAAAGTTCGCCGTAGGCTTCAGCCGCAACAGCATCCGCTGATACAAATTCCACGGATCCGGACAAAGCTGAAACTTGGTCTCCCCCTTGACGTCGTACACAATGGCCAGCATCATCACCTCGGTCGGAATGCGCTTGCCCTTGTGCTCCTGGTAGGCGATGCTCTCGCGCCTCGCTATCTCAAAGTTCACGTCCGAGAGCATAAATTGATCCTTCAGGAACGCATCATCCTCTACATACAAGTGTGCTTCAATCATATCCTCAACATCGCCGGAGACCTCAAGGCTATCCCCCTCTTCGCTAGACTCTCCAGCAGCGTCCGCCCCTGTGACAACCCATCGCGTGTCGGTTGCAAGTCTCGCAGTACCAAGGTCCGCCCTCCCAAGCACACGGGCAAGAGCACAGGTGTTAGGAGATTCTGGAGGAGCTGAGGCAAGTTCTGGACCCCGGCACACCGATACGACTTTCTCTTCTTGTCGATCCCCCTGTTTTGTTTTGCTCCCCCGAGGCGGCTCACCTCGGCGGCACGGCCTCCCTCCCTCCAGCCCGGCACCAGCCGACCAGAGCAATAGCGGGTGAATCCTCATCCTGTGGCAACGAGACCATTGGTGTACGCATACTAAGGCCCCTGCCCCGAAGCTGAAGGCGGTGTGTGCCCAGACTCTGATGTCTTACTGGTGCGATCGCCCGCCGTGGCATGGCCGCATGATTTGGTGGATGCTGCACACTACTGACCGCGGTTCCTTTGCAAAAGCAAAAAGTCCTTGCGCAAGCATTTGCTCCGTGCGTTTGTGGAAGTGGTCTCCGAGGCCAAAGTCACTTTGTCGACCCCGGCGTCCTTCCCCTTCCCCCTTCCCACTTCCGTTGGGACAGCGAGCAGGGGGGGATCCCTAGCTGATCATCCCGAGAACGGATGCGGGCACCCCTGGCTCGCTCGACCTGCCTAATAGGCTCGTCCCTATTGGCCGATCTAAGTGAGCTAGTGCAGCTGCGAACCCAAAACAAATGGCAGATCAGCCATGGTAGACATGAATTTGGCGGATCCCTTGCGAACGTCGTGGAAGCTTGCCACTCTGTATTCCGCCGACTAATTGCAGCGGGAGCGGAGAAGACTGTATGGCGAATGCATCCCATCGGGGATCGTCAGCATTCCTCCCAATTCGCCAACACCCTAGTGAGACAGTGCTGCATAGTCGGTACGCCGCTAGATTGGACAGGCCGTGCGCGGCTGCTTTCGTTGAACGCCTAGAGGCTCTGAACCACTGTCCCGGGGCTGGCAACACGGCACTTGCCGAACTTGCATTTTGCCTCCGACAACCTGCATCCAAGGAACGCCTCGAGAATTTTGGTCATGAGCAAACAGGTGCTTGCTTCTGAACGCCACTACGAGTCAATGTGCTGGATGATCCTTGATCCAATTGGTAGGTGTCGAGACGTTGCTCTCGGAATCCTGTTGGTGGTGTGCGACAGGTAATTCTTTCTGGCCGCTGATGCGGGGAAGCCAGGAGAGTGAGCTCCGGCCTTGGCAGCGGTGCCGATTGTCAATTTGATATTCTAGTGTAGGTTGGTGGGGTGCTCTTCCAGTCACTCGGATATTGAAACCTGGGGATTGTTTGCATCGCTCGCCGCTTTGGGCTCGCAACCCGTCAAATACCCTTCGCCGAACCTACCCTCCTGGCGAGTGCAGGTCCTAGGTCCTGTGTCTGATCGAATTCGGTGGTGATGCCCTGTGCTTCCAGGATCCACTTCCCCATCCCATCATTAAGGCACGCTAATGCACATGCAATGTCACGGAGCGGGCGCTTGGCAACCACTACCCCAGATGCCGAACCCCCCCCCCTTGCGGCTGTCAATCCTCTGCAAGCCAACGGAGTGTTTAATTAGTGTCAGCGATCATGTCATCAAAACCGCTTCAACATTCGCACAAATATATCGGTTTGAAGCCACCTGGCTCCGACACATGACGTGTCTGATGTTTTCCGAAAGATATGGCCGATGAGTTACAACGTCGACATCCGTCGACCGCCGTCATGATGCCGCAGCTTGCAGTCGCCGCCCCAGAGATTGTCGGAGCAGCACCTCCGCCGCCCGGAGTCGCCCCTTCCTTCGATCATCCCGAAACCAATTCGCAACTGGTCATAATTTCTAGCTTGGTCTGCGTCACCTTCGCCACATTGTCTCTGTGCATGCGCCTGTATACGAGGGTGGTTATCTCGAGGAGATTTGGAGCCCCGGATTGTTGGTCACTTGGGTCATGTCCTTTGGCGTTGTGTGCGGGTGCTAACACACCATTTTCAGACGCATTTGTTGCTTCTTGGGTGAGCCGATGAGCCTTGCACCGTGGCGTGAGCGCTGAAGTGCTGAGCGGGGACAGATCTGTTCATGCATCCTATCGGCCATTTCCTTGGCCAGTAAGTACTACCGCTCCTCTCCACGTCCATTGCATAACAGGCTTGATGGCATGGATTCCTGACCTTTCCAAGCATGCTTCGAGGGCGGCCTCGGGAATCATATCTGGGATATCTCTCTGGAAAAATTTACTGTTTTCTTGAAGGTGAGCCACTGGAAGCCTGCCGCTTGGGGTTCTTGGTTGTATTCTGCTGCTAATTGGCCAGCTTAAAACCTGCACCTCAGTCTTTTATTGCCTCGGCATCATGTTTGTCAAACTATCTCTCCTCTTGTTCTACCTCCAGTTGTCCCCGGAGAGGAAGTTCCGACTGCTGGTGTACGCCCTCATTTTCGTCGTGACGAGCTATTCGATTGCATCGGTGTTCGTCGTCATCTTCTCCTGCTTTCCGGTAGCAAAGAGCTGGGACACCACGGTTGCAGGCGGATACTGCATCAACCTTCCAGTCTTTTACGTTGCGAACCTGAGCCTCAACAGCGCTACCGACATCGCGGTTCTAATCCTACCTTTTCCCATGTTGTTTGGGGTGCAGATGCCAATGCGAGACAAGATTGCTGTGACCGCGGTCTTCATGACTGGATCAGCGCAAGTGCTCTCCCATCAGCCCCTAGTTCTGCCATTTGGGGCGTCGTCACTGACCTTCAAAACTTAGCGTCTGCGTGGTCAGCATCCTCCGGATTCGGTCTCTAGTCATTCTGCTGGACAAGTACGACGTTACTTGGGAGCTCGTCGAGGGATACGTCTGGTCGTACGTCACGTAGCACACCACAACTTTGTAAGAACCCCCCACTGACAGCCATTCAGCGCTATCGAGTTGAACACGGCAATTCTCTGCGCAGCGCTGCTTTTTGCCAAGCCTCTATTGCGAAGCATCCTTCCCCGCCTTTTCGGCTCAACGGTAGACCCCGGGTCCAACTCATCAACAATCTCGCGTATCAACCCAGGTTTCAGTCACATGGATGCGGAGTTTGGCAAGCATCGGCAGGAATTAACAGGTAAGAGAGTATCCATGATAAGAGAGGGCAATTATTTCTCGATGTCAGTCAGCGAGAGCCAAGAAGAGATCATCGAGCTCTCGGAAACCGATGTTAGATAGTCCCGTAGCCGCTGCTTTCCAACAACACTGCGATCTAGTTCTCCAATTCAACGTTTTAAAATGTTCAATATGCCTCCTCCGGCTGCTGCAATATGTATAAAGAATAACTACCTGAGGAATGTGCCAATACTCGCGGTAGAAGTGGTAATTTGTCGCAGCTAACCTACCTACCTAGTTAATACTCACGAATGGATTTGCTATCGCCCTCCTCGACCAAATCCTTTCGTATCCCTAATTCACGATGCTCATTCTTTTGTGACAATTCGACTCCCCGACTACGGCACCGAGCACATACCTGACTTATGAACCTTAGAGCCCAGGCCATTAATGAAACTGCCGAGTTGATTTCCTGACGTCTCGTGAAGTAAAATCCCTGGGGAAAAAGATCCAGCGCACATGGTACTACCTCAAGCCCAATCTTCTAGCTGCCCGGCTCCCTCGGTTTGTCCGCAAGAGATTGGGGCTGCCACTACTACCAGAGCCTTTAACAGGACGATTCCTGGTTTCCCGCCGGCCGCCGCCGTTCTGTAGCCGCGGGGTCAGCAGTGCTGAGTTCCTTCCATCCCTTGACGCGAATGGGAGTCACGAGCGATGCCAGACTCAAGGAAAACCTCAGGGCGTCGTCGATGATACCTGTCAGTTTTGCTATGCCCTTGGGATCCATCCGCTCTGCGAGAGATCTCGGCCTGGACCGGTGTCGGCAAGGAAAGAGTCCCTCAGCCAGTGGGCGTATCGCTGGTGGGCCTCGTACAATGCGCGTCTCGAGGCACTCGTGCCCGGAGCCGGTGGATCCCGGAGGCTCATAGATGTTATAAACCGCCGCTACACAGCCGTAAAGGCCCGTTTTCAGTCCCCCCGGCTAACGTTTCGTTTCAATGGAAAGTAAGTGACACGTAATCTATAGGAGTGGCTCCTAGGAAACAACTCCAATTACGATGCACACGTATACTGGGTGTGCGTGACTCGTGTCATGTGTGCCAAAAAGCCCTATCGCCAAAGCAGGCGCAACCCACGGCTCGCCAAGGAATTCAGATTTGCAATAATGCAGACCAACTCGAGCAGACAAAGGCGACCTCCTCAAGGCTGGGATGATAAGCGAGAAAGTCCATTCTGTGTCTTGCTGCAGAGCATGGGCAGAAAGACGTTGTTTCCAAAATTCTTTCCATTTTGAGTCTGTCAACTAGAAAAGATGGCCACGACACCAGCAGCCCGATTTCATGTTGGCTAGGAGGTTCTTAAGGCTTCACCTCCATCGGAACACGGTAGCCGAATGGCTTCGCCGGCGGAGCGGCGTATGGAGGCTCGATAAGGCCTCCCTGAACCACTACCTTGAGACGGCCTTGCGCGTCCAGTTTCCCGAATTCGACGTCATAAGCGACCTAACTAACTCCGCGCTAGCCCCTGCGGAAATAGGGAACATCTCCAGTGTTGACAAAGCGCAGCAGCAGCAATCGCCGACGCTGGCCAACTCACTCAAGTCCGACGATCTATCCCACTTTAGGAAGATCAGCGTCCACGCAATGCTTCAGCTCAGCAAGCTAGCGCGGGGCTCTTGGTCCACCTCCTCCTTCCTATCCCAGAGCGGGTCGCGGTCCAGGATATCCATCGCGGGCATCAGCGACATCACAGCATCATTCAGGTCCATGAGCATACACAGCGGGAATGCGAGCGGGAAGAGGGCGTTGTCCCCCCAAGTTGCTAGCACAACAAATTCTCTCTGGGGATAGCCGGCGTTCAGAACAGCCAGGCACATAGCGGGAGCTGGACCCGGATAGGGGGAGTGTGGCAGCTTGAATATAAGGGAGCTTTTGGAGCTGCATGATATTGGGGTATCTACAGGTGTGTTCCGGATACATCGGGCATGGCCATGTAGGTTGTTTGTTAGGATGTGCCTCTTATTATTGCTGCGATTCCCACCCAGATCTCCCCGGAAGCATGTCTGTGGATGGTTAATCGTGGCATCGCCAATGGTTAGTGGACGAGGCCGTGGACCAAAAAACCCTCCAGAGAGAGGTCGATCCTGGGTCCCGGACAACGGTGGGAATCTTGCTTTCCGGGATTTTCATTATCAACAAGGGGTCACTTGCTATGAATTCATGAACAACGTCCGATTCGGCTTCCTCGGCGAAGTATTCCCGTTCCACTTTCCGCTCCAAGAGCGTCGCGCGCTTGGCACGTCGGGAAATTGTGTTGTCAACATCGTCTAGCCTTCGGACGGCGCCAAGCCGCGGCCAGATTGGTGAGGAGTTACACAGCGGTTTCTTTTTGCTCGAATATAGAAATGCAACTGTCAAAGAATCAAATTTGAATGCTTCAGCGACTTCGCCGACGGCTGGCATAAAAGAGGTGTGATTGGATCCTTTTGCTTTGTTTTGAAGTGATATGGTGAAACGCAATACATTATACGTTCTCTATGTTCAGGCCACATGATACTTTTGAACAACTCCCAGATAAAAGTGGTGATTATATATTAGTGTCTGATGCATTGTGATTCCATCCGCCAGTAGGAAGCTTAATCCATAAAGAGAAGCCGAATGCTCTCTAGATATCTGCCCTTCTCCTCTACATCCCTACACCAGATGCATCGTCAGCATATCACCCACCATTGGCTTCCTAACCACTCCGCGAATCCCAGATGGCTATTTCTCACACACGTTTCCTTATCGCTGCCATTTGCTTGACATTGACCTACTCCTAGAGGATAAAATGAAAGCTATCCCCCGCTTAGTCGAAACCGGCGCCGAGTGCGGACTATACCCCCCAAGGTGCTGCCACTCTCTAGCACACGACCCATTCCCATGTAGACACGCACGCACCAGGCGTTTCGGCATGTTTCAAGCGATATTCTCAACCCGAAAACAGGTTTTTCATATTTCCTAGCACGACGATGCCGCTTTTGTATTTTTATTTTATTTTACAGCGAATTGGGTGTTCCTACACGGGGGGAGGTCCCACTTAGCGTATTTCCACACTGGAATGACATCATCATATTGGACTTCGCAACGTCGATCCAGCAAGCCCAATATTTAGCCACCAGACGTCGATCTGGTATTTTGGGCTTTGTCAACTTTCAATCAAATTATCTGTGAACGAGAAGCTGCACTTTAAGAAACTTCCCGCAACTGGTGTCCGGAACCATGGCGGCATCAGCACAGAGACGACAACCCTCACGAAAGGCAAAGCTTTCGATTGCGATCGCAGACGATAACGGACCGACTGTAAAGTCAGAGCGTTCTGCCTCTCCACGACTGGTCGCGTCTACGGAGTTACCAATCGAACGCCCAGCTTCACCAAATCTGTATAACCAGCCGGAGACACACATTGTCAAGGCCGCCTCTTCGTCTTATCCAATCCTAGGGAACCAGCCACTTGTCCCCTTGCGCGACAAAAAGCTTCTTTCCTATACAAAATACAACCACGGCTCCCCGTTCCCTTCCTTCCCCCGCCCAACACACGCAGAAATCAAGACCGTCGTTTCCATCCTGACCTCTCTGCATGGCACGCGCTCTCGGCCAGCTCCTTCGGAGATGGTTGCCCCGACAAGCCGCGCTGGCTGCGGTGACTCTCCCTCAGTCTTGGACGCCCTTGTGCGCACTATACTGTCGCAGAATACCTCGGACGCCAACTCTTCGAGGGCGAAGCGGAGCATGGATGATGTGTATGGAAGCAGTGATAGGTGGGACGCCATTGTTGAGGGAGGGCAGAAAACGCTGGAAAACACCATACGGTGCGGCGGGTTAGGGGCGGTCAAGTCGAGAGTAATATTGCAGGTGCTAGAGCAGGTTAAGGAAAGGTACGGCGAGTACAGCCTGGAAGTGTTGCGTCAGCTGGGGAACGATGAGGTCATGAGCGAATTTCTCTCGTTCAAGGGTGTCGGCCCAAAAACTGCGAGCTGCGTCATGCTATTCTCACTTGGACGAGAGAGCTTTGCAGTTGATACACATGTTTGGCGGATTGCGGGGCTGCTGGGTTGGCGGCCGAGAGGAGCGAGCAGGGACGAGACGCATTTGCATCTAGATGCAAGAGTACCCGACAAGGACAAGTATGCGTTGCATCGGCTGATGGTGACGCATGGAAAAATCTGCAGGGAGTGTAGAGCTAATGGGGCAGCCCGCGGAAATTGTCCTTTGAGAAAAGCCTTTCGGAAGGAAGGCGTGAAGGAGATGCAGGACGTTCCGAATCTGAGATAGTAGGCCAAGTGTGGAACATATAAGCTGTAAGCTTCGCCATCAATCCACGTAGCAACTAGTCCTAACCACCTAAATTGGGTTCTTGACAGGTCGTGTTGCCCTCCACGGGGCCCCATTATGGTAATCTTTCAGTCATATTCCCTGCCTCTACATTAAGCATTCCTATCTTTAGACCCTTTAGTTCCCCCTTAGTGTACTACTTATCGCAGCAGCGCCCCGACCAAACCTACACGCCGAAGACATCTTTGTTTCACACGTGACGGGATATCTACTGGCACTTAATAAATAGTGCCCTGCATTGAAAACCAATACTGAACGGGGGATGTAAATGTAATTTCCGGGTCGGCCTGGCAAACTTTCGTGTAGCTGACGGCGGATGTGGAAGCCTCAAAGTTGAAACGTGTGAGACGGTTAGACGCATTCAGCAGAAAGGGAGTATGAGACAGAGCCGCGGGGGCAGCCGGAGTTTTAGAGGAAGGGAGGAGATCTGTGTACAAATTGTTCCGAATAAGGGGTGTTCCGTTGGTGGGCAATCTTAGTCGAATATATAATACCAACATTCTCTATCTATGTTATCAAGTACTTGTACACGTCTCCTCATCCTATGCTTCACTCCCCAGATCCATCCTTAGCTTTAAAGAACTAATCCCCCTCCAGCTCAAGGTCCTCCTCTGAACTCTCCTTATCCACACACCTCTCATCGCACCTCTTTCCGCTTAATACCTCCCCAGCAGGGTTAACACACCTCTCCACCAAATCTAATGACCTCTCAAACGTTTCCCTCAACTCGCTTGGATTCCTTTGATCTAATAACGTTAACGGGGTAATCCCATACACATCCTTCCTCGACACACCTTTCCATCCCACCCCCTCCACAACTCTGCCTTCGTAAAAATCCCCATCATCTCCTCACCTCCATTCGTTGCCAAATGATGTAACACGTTCCTCCCATCTGCATCCACCCCCTCTAACCCCGTCCCCCGCCTTAGTAATAACATTACCTTCCCATGTCTCGCAACCCGAATCGCTATAATGAGTATGGTATCCCCATTTGCTAAACGCCCTCCTAAACCTGCCCTGTTATTTAATAAAAACTTGACTGTCTCGTCCTTTCTCCACAGCACAGCGTCCATAAGTGGGGGATACCCGCTTCCTCCTGGGGTGTTGATATCCGCGCCGTGCTTAAGCAGGACTTTGATGATCTTTGTGGATGCCGAACTAGAGCTGACACCTGTAATGGAAAGCGCCCGCCTATTTAGCCCATCTGCAAGATCGACGTCCGCTCCGTGTCCAGATGCCCGTACCGACTTGCGTAGTACAGCGGTGTTGTTCCGATTTTGCCTCTCGCTTTGCAATCCACCTCCGCTCTGGCCCTTAATCCCTCAGGTACAGGCACCCGTCTTTCAGGGAGGTACTTCTCGACTTTGATCCGCGCCATTCTTGACGGATGCAGCATCGCGCAACGCATGTCCTAGGCGGCTAAACGCACAACGACTCGCATCGAAGAACCGGGCCCTGCTACACATCCCTCTCCTCAAACCTCCAAGCGAAGCATCACCAACTCTAGCACCGCCCCAATCACGAACCGCCTCACAAAACCCGGCAATCTCTTCCCACGGCATAACCACACTACCACGTAGCAGCCAACCTACATCCTCGGGCCTCTCCCCCGCTGAGAACCTGAAACACCACGACCTCCCAACCTTCTACCGAACAACCCTCGCCATCGCCCTCCTCGACGCCTGGGTTACCCACTGGCCGCATTGGAATAATCCTCTCGCACACCAGCCAGAAATATACACCATTTGGGCGTTACCACCTGGTGGAGAACCACCGTCCTCTTCTACTCCCCTCTGATCTCGTCTCCTCCCCGTCCGATCCCATTAACGCTCTCAAATCAATCACCATCCCCGCAAGAACCCCAAACCCCTGCGCCCTCACCCTCCCCTCAATCCTTTCCACGCCTCAACTCCCGACCTCTCTTCCTTGGGTACACCTTGCCATCTCCCGCTCGCTCCTCGATATCGGGTACGTCTACCGTCGCGTCCGAAGAACAGAACTAGTGCAAAAACAGGCTGGGTTGACCGGCTTGATTCACACAATGTGGAGAGGGAAATGGAAGTCCCTGTCGCGGTTGGGGAGGTGGTTACTTTTCTGTTCACTTGTGCTACTGCGACTGGGAATGAAACTGGGACGACGGAGAGAAGGAGGGGAAGGAAGGCATTCCTGTTGGCTTGCAGGAGATGCCAAGGTGAGGTGGGGATTAGGATCGGGGCGCTGCTGTTGAATGGCAGTGGGGAAGACGGGGAGGAGGGATGAGCTGGGGGTGAGGTCTTGGAATGGACGGAGAGATTTGCGAGGGAGGTTGGCGAGGGGGAGGAGAGTGATGCGCCGAGTCAGATGAGAGTTGCGTTGGGAAGTGGGGAGGAGCTTGTGGTGAAGAATAGGCCGTCGGCACAGGCTGTGGATGTGGTTGTGGTTGTGGAGAAGCGGGAGTGATCTGTTGAGGGGATGAAATGGGAGGAGACGGGAGGATTATGATGATGAACGAAGTAGGGGAACGGGGGATGGGGAGTAAAGGAAGAAAAAAGAAATGTCGATAACGTTCACATCGGGTGCCCTGCTGAAGGACCAGAAATTTGCCACAGATTACAGTCCCCTCCCAATCTCTCCCGTACAATGTGGGACAAAGAAAAGCCGAAAAGGCAAAAAGGAAAAAAAGAACATGTTTAGCACTTGCTTGTTTCGATCAAGCGACCTCCGGGTTATGAGCCCGGCGCTCTTCCTCTGAGCTAAAGTGCTGGTTTTTGATGTAGTGGATGGCCGCAATTCTGACTCATATTGTCGTTGACCGAGGTGGAGAGGAGGTCCGGCACCTGCTTGGTTGGGCCGCAGCGGAAGTTAAATTTTCCGCCCTGCCACTCAACTCAACCACAGCGATGTCATCGCAACGCTCACCTTGTGATTGGCTGTCGAGGTCTGTCAACCTCAGCGTCCACACGGAATCGCGACACCGACAAGACGATGCAGAGCTTGATTGATAGCTGTAAAATCCGAACAGATTAAAAAAGAAGACGGGTCTTGAGACTGACGGAATGAAATGACTCCTGCCCGAGTCTCATCCGCGATGGCATCTTGAAGCGTGCGTTGCGAACCCCACGGAGCATCACTCCTTCTTCTCCTGCCCGGGATTCAACCCCTCCTTCTTCAGCTGCGCCATAGTTTTCCGCATGATCATCGACTTGAGGCCCGTCGGCACCAACCCCATCGCACCCATCTGCAGTCCATGCGGCCAATACGGCACCACAGCCACTCGACCGCACCCAACCCTCCCCAAAATCGCCTTCGCCGCCGTCGTCGCATGAGGCACAAACAAGCTCGCCGGCACCCACAGGCCAGTCACACCCGTCACCTGCCCAACCCCCATCCACATCACCTCGACGTCGCGTCCGGCCAAGCGCATCTCGCCATCCACTGCCATGCACAGCGTCTTCAAGAACGACTTCGACGCGCCGTACGCCGCAACATACGGCAGCCCGTTTGCAGCAAGAGACCCAATCGTAATCGCCAGCCCTGGCCCCTTCCCTCCCAAGCCCGGAAGCAGCGCATTCAGCATCATGCTCGGAAACACCGCGTTGAGATTGACCGTGTCGGCGACCTCCTTGTTCGAGTACTCATCCAGCCCCTTGAACGGCTCGCCCGTGGTAGGCGTGCCGCCCGCGTTGTTGATCAGCACCGTGAGATGCACATCCGCCAGGCGGTTGGCAATGTCCTTGAACGTGTCGGGCGTGAATTGCGTCGCGTCGGCGACGAGCGTGCGGAAGGACCGGCCCGGGTGGGCGCTCTCAAACTCGCGCTGGAGGCGCTCGAGCTTGGCGGGGTTGCGGCCGTGCAGCACGACGTTGAAGCCCTGGGCGGCGAGCTCGTGGCTGAGGGCTTTACCGATGCCGTCGCTGGCGCCGGTGACGAGGGCCCATGCGGGTTTTCCGTCTTGGGTGTGCAGGTAGCGGTGCAGCTTGGAGGGGCGGATGTAGGGGAGGAGGAAGTCGATGGTGGCGAGGGTTACGATGGAGGCGATGATGCCCGGGAGGGAGAAGATTGTGGTAGGAAGAAAAGACATTTTGGATGGACTTGGAGGTGAGGGTGCAGTGGTGTGGTGATGTCAGTTCAGGGCGCTAGAAACGGTGAACGGTCTGGGACAAAAGTTGAGGGGACGGCGTTGTTTCCTTCTTATGAGTTACGTTACGCGTGCAACGGCCGCAAGATCTATGGGCGGCAGACGACCAACAAGTCTCCGAGTCGGAGTTGGCATTTGCCGGGGATAATGATACCGGGGATAGTGATAAGGCATCACGGCACGTTGGTCGCCCGCTCCGTCGCAGGCCAGACGAGCCATTTCCATCCTTGGAATTGGGATCCTGGCCCGTCTGGGCATCGCGTTGAAGATCGGAAACAGGCAGGGGCGATTGGCGGCATTGGCCGATGGAGTGGGGCGGTCTGTGCTTTCCTCGGCGGCGCGATTTTAAGTTAGCGCCGCAGCTGTCACAAGCGCGCCTGTGGTCGGGTCGTCTGAATCTCGCCAGTTTCATCAGCTGGATTTTTTTCGAGATTGTGTTTATTCTGCTGTGTTTTTACTTTCTGCTCTGCTGGTCTTTCGTCGCTCCTTCAATTGCCATCTTCGATCTAATTTTTTCTTGGGATCCATGTGGCCGTCTACATGAGCCAACCGTCCCCCACCGCGATTCTTCGGAATGGCCTGCGGTTGCTATTCCCGGTGTCAGTAGCCCTGACCGTCTACCTCTACCTCTTCCCGGTCTTCAGCAGCTGCGCATTCCCGCTGCCGCCGACCAACAATGCCTCGGCTGCCGACACCGGGCGCACCGCCTTCCTCGAGACGGCCAAGCTCCACTGGCCGCTGCTCGCGGGCGCAAACAACGGCTCCGAACCTGCGACTGTGATCCGACCGCCCGCCCCTTTCCGACTCCTCACACTCGGCGATCCCCAGCTCGAAGGCGACACGTCGCTCCCCATCACCTACCTGGGCGTCTTCCCTCACGTCAAAAGCCTCGCACGCCATGTGACATTCCAATCGAGCCACGAGTCCCTGCGACACCGCGTCCGCCAGAGCCTGCACGACCTCGTCGACATTGTCTTCGAAGACACCTTCCACCTCCTCGAGTCGGCCCGCAAGCGCATCGACCTGTTCGGCAACGACTTCTACCTCGCCCACATATACCGCACCGTCCACTGGTGGACGCGTCCGACCCACATCTCAGTCCTGGGTGATCTCGTCGGAAGCCAGTGGCTCGACGACGCCGAGTTCTTCCGCCGCGCCGACCGCTTCTGGTCCCGCGTCTTCCGCGGCACCGAGCGCGTGCCCGACGATCTCGCCCTCTACCCCAACGACGAGTACGATCTCTCCGGCTACCTCTCGGCCAACCCGTCCAACACCTCAATCTGGTCGCGCCGCCTCATCAACGTCGCCGGCAACCACGATATTGGCTACGCCGGCGACATCACCGAGAACCGCACCTTACGCTTCGAGCAGGCCTTCGGCAAAGTCAACTACGAACTGCGCTTCGAGCTCCCCCTCTCCAACGAAACCCTCCTAGCCCCCACCATCTTCGACCGCATCACCAACCCCACCTCCACCCATCTTGTGCCCGAGCTGCGCATCGTCGTCCTCAACGACATGAACCTCGACACCCCCGCCGCCGTCCCCCACCTGCAGGACGCCACCTACGCCTTCGTCAACAAGATCATCAACACCGCCGCCGCCGTCGAGTTCAAGGGCCACTTCACCGTCGTCCTCACCCACATCCCCCTCTACAAACCCGCCGGCGTGTGCGTCGACGCCCCGCTCTTCGAGTTCCACGAGCACGACGGCTCCCTGCGTGAGCAGAACCTCCTCTCGGCCCCCGCCAGCAAAGGCTTCCTGGAGGGAATCCTCGGCATGTCGGGGGATAACAGCGCACCTGCGAACGGCAAGGGGCGCCGCGGCATCATACTGAATGGTCACGACCACGAGGGATGCGATACATTCCACTACATCAACCAGAGCGTGGTTGTTGCTGAGGGCAGGGAGTGGGAGGTTGCGAGGTGGCGACAGGCGAAGAAAAAGGGGATTGTGGGGCAGGAGGACCTGCCGGGAGTAAGGGAGATTACGGTGCGGAGCATGATGGGTGACTTTGGAGGGAATGCTGGGCTGGTGAGCGTGTGGTTTGATGAGGGGAGTTGGGAGTGGAAGGTTGAGTATGCGACTTGTCCGTTGGGGACGCAGCATATGTGGTGGCTGGTGCATATTTTGGACTTCGTGTGTGTTGTTGGGGGGCTGCTGTCCGTCGTGGCGTGGGTGCTGGGGGCTGTGGGTGTGGATGTTGATGGCGCGGTGATGGCGGTTGTGAGGGGGTTGACAGGAGTGGTGTGTGGGAGTAAGAACAAGAAGGTTCAGGCCGTCAAGGTCAAGGGGGAGGTGAAGCCGCTGAAGGTTGACACCCCATCATAGCCCGAGAGCTGACCGGGTGCGTGTCTGGGAAGAGAGCATGTCGATATATATGTCTCGGCTGAGGCCGCGTGTAGAAGATAGATACCACGTTGATACTTAATTGGATACCTGCCTGCAAGCAAGGCAAGGTGGAACTCTCATATCACTTAACAAAGTCACAGAGCAAGGAAGACTTTTAGGGTTAAGAGGAAAATGCAATGCATTCTAAACGGTACAGGTCAAGTGAGTGCGGTGTCTATGAAAGGGGCTCTATCTGGACCAGAGCAGGGTGTTTCTTCCAACCTGATGAAATGGCCTGCAAATATTGGGGCAAGGGGCATCCGTCGCGCATTCTTCCGGGGGAAATCCCGGTTTTGGAGGGGGGTGGTTCTGGACTATCGGTGGTTAGTCGTCTCCTGTTCATGTGTGCGACATAGCTTGATGCTGCTGGGGGAAGGTAACTCACCAACTCCATGTCCACCATCGACCAATTTTCTACTCCGAGCTGCAGTTGGGGCAGCCACCATCGCCCTCACTAGACAAACCCTCGTATTAGCATCATCCCTTGCACCCCCCGCAAATCACTAGGTAAAGAAAAGGAAACTCACCCGCCACGCATCCGCTCAACCGGAACCGGCATGCCACCCTTGACAACATCCCCAGTCGTTCCCTCAGTACGCTCCTTCGTCCACTGCTCCATGCCTCCCGGACCAAAAGTCGATCCCGGGCCGCGCGCAACAACCTGTCCCTGACCCTCGCCAGCAGGTCCGGACTCAAACTGGCCCGTCATACCCGGCTGCGGCTGCGTCTGGGTCCACTCGCCGGTGAATCCAGGTCCGTTCTTCTGGAACTCGCCGGTGAAGCCGGGGTTGCCGTTGCCGCCGTTCTGGAACTCCCCACCTGCAGTGAATCCGGGATTGCCATTGCCATTACCGAACGACCGGGTGACCATGTTCGGCGGCTGGTTCTGGCCGGCCATCATGTTCGGGGGAGTGAATCCGGGAACGGGGAGGAGTTGGTTCTCGCCGCCGTTGGGGGGGACGCCGACGGCGGGGTTGGCGTTCACGGGGACAGGGCCGTCGCCGCCGTGGACGGGGTTCACGGGGAGCCAGGTGTTCATGGCGGAATCAACGTTCACGGAGAGGGGGCCGTCGCCGCTGGTGCGCGAGGGGTTGACGGTGACGGGCTCGACGGTGCCGGTGTAGGGGAGGGTTTGGCGGACGACCATGGAGTTGGGGTTGGGGCCGTCGTAGCCGTCTTTGCGGCCGGCGTTGTTCATGGGGCCGTCGTAGCCATTCTTGCGTCCGGCGTTCATGGGGCTGTCATAGCCGTCCTTGCGTCCGGCGTTCATGGGGCTGTCATAGCCGTCCTTGCGTCCAAAAGCCACCACGCCACCGGGGAAGAATCCCTGGCCGCCAATAAGGACACCGCGCGAGACAAGCCCGCTGGGACCACGCTGGTTGTCCTGGCCCATGTTATAGTGGCCACTGCGCTCAACGACGCCGCCGGGCATGGGGCCATCGGGATTTCCGGAGAAGAGGGAGGAGCCGGGACCGCCGGGGGGCTTGCCGTTGTAGAAGGAAGAACCGGGGCCTATACCATTGGGCTTTTCCTGGGCGAGGCTCTGGTGGGATCGGGGCGCTTTGTCGAAGAAGGAGGAGGGGGGGCCGTTGGGCTTGCCCTGGGAAAGGGTGTTGCCCTGGTTCGGGCTGTCGTGGTCGGAGAACTCTTGCTTGGTGCCGGGGCCGGGGTTGCTGGGGCCGCTGGTCCATTCTTCTTGTTGGGGCTGGGGCTTGTCCGTCACCGGGAGGGCGGTGGCTGTTGCCGCCACGAGGGCAATGGCGAGAGTTGCTCGGGTGAGATGCATTTTGGCGGATGGATTTTGTGCTGTTCTCGGGGGTCTGTCGAGGTGTCTCGGGTGGATGCTGCGATGGTGATGAGATGGGATGATATGTGTTGAGACCAAAGGCTGAGACATTCAGATATATATATCCCGTCGTTGCCGGTAGAGTTGGGGGTTCGTCTTGGCGGTGACGATACCAGGGTCTTTCCATAGGTACTGAGCCGCCTGCCAAAGGTACGGTTTGCGCGACGGCCGCTCCGTGACACCCGCACATGGCGCCATCCCGTCCCGGACGGGACTGTCGTCCCCATCCATCGCTCCCTCCGCAACCAGCAAACAACCGAGGGACGGACGGAGCGGCAGGGACCTGCACGATGCCGACCCGACGGATGGACGATGGGACCCAAAGGAGCAAGCATTGGCGGCCTAGAACAAGCGCGGGTGAATCCAGTGGCAGACTTGATAATCGACCAGGATGAGACGCAGGACATGATACTGTGTGGGACGCCAGTGGCAAACACTGCGACAATGACAGGCGCACCAAGTCAAGGGCATCCCGAATACCTGTCGGTACAAAGAGGTGTGAAGAGCTACGATCGGCGCTGTGGAACTCGTAGATATCTTCCCGTCTGTGCGTGGTGTCCCCCTTTTCGGGATTCCCGAAGCGGTTCGTGATAGCTTCAAATTCGGAATGATGACACCCGAGATAAGAGCAGCTGGGAAGTTCCGTTGATAGTTTTGCAAACAGGGGATCGAGATGGAGACTTACAAAGTACTACGGGCCGATACCACCCCCAAATGCCGGTGGTATCTCAACACTTCGAAGCCTTTCATGCCGAAACGTATCAACGAATTCGAGAACGAGATCGATTGGCTCAAGCTACCAGTGGTCGTTGAAAACCTGCTCGGAGCTGGTAGTCCGCCCAGTCCTACGCCTGGGCCGCAGCTCGTCCACAACGGCACCACCCCGTCCGACGTAACATGCCAACACCGAAGTTCAGAGTCCAATCCTACCCCAGCGCACACGAGATCGTACCCCCCTGGCGGCAAGATTGTGTGCTTGCCCCCCAACATTGACACATCGAGCCGACATCACTTCACCTCTCACATCCTGTGTCCTCCTTGGTCTCACCCTCACGACCCAAACGGCGAAAGCAACAAAAAATGGTAACACGGCTTTCACCAAAATCGGGACTCGGCACCCATCTAAGCTTTGTATGATATCCGTAGTCTACTTCGTACAGGTCCAGGCCCAGCGGCATGATTATGAACAATATTAGGCCCTCTATGTCATCAACCCGCGCCGTTACCTATGCACCGACAGCAACGACACCAACCAAAATTTTGTGGAAAGGAAAAATCGCCAGAGGGGAGAAGCCTGCCCTGGTTCGTAGGCCACATACCATAACGACATGCAAGAAGGAAATGTTAGTACAATGGTGTTAAACCCGAGAGTTAAGCGCTCTTCTCCGGGGTGGGGGTGCTGGAGTTGGGTGTTTCCTCGCTCTTGAACCAGCCGGTGAAGCTGCTCTGCATGCTCTTCATGGCCTCCTGGGTGGCCTTCTCCTGCATCTCCTGGTCCTCCTTGAGCCACTTCTCGCCGTTCTTGCGGATCTCCTCCTCGATCATCTTGTAGTTGCGGATGCCGCGCTCGCGGGCAATGTCCTGCAGCATCTTGCCCGATGCGAGAGCCTCCGCGGGGTTCTCCTCGCCCTCTGGCGGGACCATCAGGGAGATGTTGCTGGGCTTCAGACCAAGCATCCCGCTGAGCCAGCTCATACCACCGCCGGGGCTGCCGGGCTTCGCCTTGCCACGGATGGCCTCGAGCCGCTTCTGGTGCTCAGCGCGGGCGATGGCCTCGCGACGCGCAAATTCGGTAGGGATATCCGTGCCCTCAAAGGACTTGATGACCTTGCGGACGTCGCTGTAGTCCATGGTGTGGATGAACTCCAGGAAGGGGATCAGGGACACAAGCTGGGTGTCCTTGGAGTCGCCGGTCCACTTGGGTAGCACGATGGCATTCTCGGGCTGGGCGCGCACGTGGCTGGCCTTGGTGTCGATGATGATGACCTTGGACAGGTCGCGGTTGAGATAGGAGAGGTCCTGAAACTGTGTTAGCTCGTGTTTCGGACAGAGGCCAGGGGTGTTTGGTGTCCTACCTTGACAACCTCACCATCCCTGTACTTGGTGGCTTCCCGGCCCAGGGGCCACATGATGAAGTGGAACGGATCCAGCTTGCGGAGCACGGGCTCGGCGATGGCCAGCGGGACAGAGGTGAAAAGGACAATCTCGTAGTACTGGCTCAGGTAGTGAAGAAAGTAGTCGACACCAGGGCGTTTTGCCACGCGCCACCCGTGGTCGCGGCTCCATTCGCTATGGACGAGCATGTCCTCCATGCTAATGCACAGGGTGTACGGGCGCGCAAACGACGGGTCGGGGTCTGGCAGCAGCTTGTCAAAGGCAGGGTCCTGATAGTAGGACTTGGTCTCGCCGAGTCTAGCCATGGCCCGGTTCCACCACAGGCCAAAACCCCAGCCGTTGGGTGCGTCTGGGTTCTTAGCGAGGTCCTCCTCGTCCCAGTCCCTGCCAAGATATGCCGTGCCACCGACAACCGAGAGGCCCATGGCGGCGAGAATCCATTTGAACATTTTTGCGCGCCGCCGATCGGCCGACGAGATGTATGCGGACGCCGGCAGCTCGCCCTTTGCCCGACCACCGCCACCCGATGCGGACGCCTCTGCATCTTCCTCCACGGCCGAGAGCGACGAGCGGTTGGCGCCAGCTCTCTCATACTCCAGCGTCGAGGGGATGCCCTGCGTGAGATCGGGCAGCTTGGAGAGATCGGGGATTGGCTCTTCCTCTTCTGGTACCTCGGGCTTGTTGTTCTGGGCCTGGGTCTGGGCCTGGGTCTGGGTCTGACTTTGGG
>Ga0247770_1000568_pt1 | contig 34850 bp, 20 predicted proteins | sample UWRJL136409B6_FD_179943 | JGI IMG/M metagenome (GOLD analysis project Ga0247770, IMG submission 179943) | Plant litter microbial communities from Arlington Agricultural Research Station in Wisconsin, United States - UWRJ-L136-409B-6 | ecosystem: Environmental > Terrestrial > Plant litter >... | reverse complement strand
TTAAAAAAAAAAATCAGGAAAAAAAAAATAATAAATACGTTATTATTATATTATAAAACTGTAAGAGGAAAGAAGCTATAAACTAAGTTAAGAAGAGGTTATCGGCTATAACGATCCCTTAGAAAAAGAACTGGCAGGTGTTCTTACTAGAAAACCTCCTTAATTAAAAGACTTGTTAACCTTAGGAGGAGTAGCTAGACGGGCCTCCTCCTGTTCCTGGAAACGAAGGATCTTTACCTCCCGACCAAATGCAGAAAAAGCTTACTCCTTTATATAACAACACTAGGTTTCAATCCGTTCAAGTCGGGTAACAGCTTTACAGAGCTCTTAGGTTTTCAACTCTAAGTTCTATATAACAGCGTCATACTCTACGTCAAGATAGCGCTTCTCAGAAAGGAGCCGTTAAAGGAAGGCGTCGCTGTAACTGAATGCGTTACACGAAGACGGAGCTCCTATTAGTAAACATTCGGAGTAACTGTCTAATCGTGTTATAATAAGACAGGAAAGCGATTTTAAAGAATAATAACTATAAGGCGACATTTATAATCTAAAAGTCGAAATAAAGTCTATAAGGTTATAATAATAAGAGGTACTGTTCTTCAAAATACGCTTTTACACACAGTTAGCAGGTATAATTACGTTAAGAAAGAAGGAACGCTCTTACTAAGGTTCTTTATAGAAAAAGAACGTTAAAGAGGGGGAATTGTGTAACGACCTTACAGGCTGTCACTTAAGCTAGAGCAGCCCGATAAATCCCCTATATAAGGAATAGTGCAGGAAGACAGTACGTACAGTACTACGCACTGGGCTAAGGGTATAAAGACCTAAAGCCCCTATAACTAACTAGCAGCTGCTTAGTTTTAGCAGGAGTGCTTACCTATTAAGTATCTAAGAAACCTCTAAGTAAGGAGTGCTTAGTAACAGGTTATTTAGTTCCTTACTAAGTAATAAGCTACTAAGTAAGGTATAAGGTACCTCTGGCTAGTTAGTATAAATAGTTATAGTTATGCCTATAACCACCGTAAGGGACTCTGGTTCCTTACGCTAATATTTAATTGTTCATTTATGTCTTACTGTTCAGACTCACCTCTGTGCATTATAGTGACAGCGACCTACAGTGACATTAAACCCCCCGTCTAGGAGTGCTAGCTTAACAAGCCGTTTTCGGAACGCCCCTTACCTGTTAGCGTCTTACTATACGTTCTGTCTTAACCCGCACCAGTCCTCTCGAGGCTTATGTTGGGTGCAGGTTGTAATAAGTATTAAGTTAAGTTTAAAGTTTTTTAATAAGACCGATATAGCTTTTAGTGTCTTTAAGGAAGGTTTTATTAAGTTCCTTAACCAGTCCTTACTAGTTAAGGTTTAAGTCTTTAAGGCGTACAATTAACTTATTAATAGTAAGGAGTTAAGGTTAGGCTTACACCTCCTTAATCTCCTTACCTTTTCTAAAGGTCGATATGTTAGTAAGAGAGAGGTAATGTTTAAGAATTTAATAAATAGCATTTAAAATTGGACGTTAATATCGTATTATAACCTATACCTAATATAAGCCTTAAAAGGACTAGCGTAGGTTAAGATAGAACGTATAACAGGACGCTAATAGGTAAAGGGCGTTTTAAAGATAGCTTATTAAGCTAGCACTCTTAAACAGGGGGTTTAATATCACTGTAAGTTACTGTCACTATAATGCATAAAGGTAAGTCTGGATAATAAGATATAAATAAATAATTAAATACTAGCGTGAGGAACTAAAGTCCCTTACAGTAGTTATAGTTATAACTATAGCTATTTATACTAACTAACTGCAGGGTACTTTGTTTCCTGCTTATGGTACTATAAGTGCTCGTTACGTGAGCACTTTACATTATACAAGCGTTCCACTTATAAGGTTTCTCCTGCTCGCGATACAAGCACTCGGCATGCCGCAAGCAGCACCTTATTGGTCGTAGGGGCTTCTGGTCTTTGCACCCCTGGCCCAGTGCGCCTGGACGGTGTGCACCGTCTTTCCGCACTGTTCCTTCTGCGGGGGATTCGTCGGGCCGCCCCAGCCCAAGTGACGTCCTGCAGGGTCGTCACACTTAGTATCCGTAGGCGTAGACCCTGCTCTAGTCTAGGCGGTAATTGTCTACTAGGCTTTTATTAAGCTTATTTAACAGTATATATTACTGGAAGTACTATTTAAACTATTTATAAAACTTCTTATTAGGTGACATCTAGTCGTTTCGTCAGCTGGGGCTTATCCCATGTAGGTAGGTAGCTGTTTACACGTATTTAGGCTAGATCGATTTGGGAAGGTTTGCTCCCTCCTTTATTTTAATAGATTTCATAATTAACTTCTAACCTACGCGTTTACTTCCACTGTTCGGTTTATATATATATAACAGAGTAACTTCAATTTTAATTCCTTCTTTAATTGCCTAGAGCTGATATAATGTATATCCCCTAATTACGATTGTTAAAATCTCTTAATCTTAGCGTATAATACACACGGTAAGCTTAAACTGCCGTTTTACCCAGTTTATAAAGCTCTTAATAATTTTAAACACTTTTAGCCCTTTCTTATCCTCTAGTGGATAATAGAAGAGCTTCCCACTATACTTATCTTTAACTATAAGTAAGTAAATTAATCTATCTTATACTCTTTTAAAGTAGAAAAGATCCCAGCTGATTTATAAAAACAGGTGATGGGAGAAACCTTCAGAACAGCGTTTTAAAACAATTTATTATAAGTGTGTAAGTATGTAATGTTTACAGTTAATAATCTTTATACCTATGATTATAACGTTATATGTTTATTTAACAAGTTTCTTAAGAGTTTCTGGCCCTAAGTGCCCTACCTAGGTGTGTTAAAGGTGCTCTGTATCCTCTTAAAGGTGTAGCTATTACTGTAAGTACCTTACTTCTTATTTTATTATAATTACTAACATAATACCTATAGCGTTTATAGTAAAAGGTATTAGGAAGCTTAGATAAGTGAAAATAGGAGTGTATTATAAGAATATTAAATTATACCGTCGCTTAAGCTTCTTTAACACTACGTTCTTTTTTATATTACCGTAGCGAAGTATGTAATTAAACCTATAATATTAAGCTTTAACTTTGGTGATTAGAGCTTTTAAGATAATATTAACGTAAAAACCCTTTATAACAGTTACGTTATTAAGTACTAGATCTTCACTATTAGTTCCCTTAAAGCTTATAAGCACTTTTAAGATCACTTACTTACTATATTTAAAGATTAGGAATAAGCTAGTCCCTATTTAGATATAATCTTTGGCTTTAGCACGTTGGAAGCTTCCCTTAACCAGGAGCGATTTGCGATTAATAAGGTGTATTACTCCGTAATTATCAATTAAGGTGCTGTTAGAGAGTGGGTGCTTAGTAAAACCTGTAATAAAGAATTACCCTGCCACCTTAATAATCACTTCTATTATGTAAGTGTTAATTACTACGGTGTTAATAGATCCTGGGAACTTTAAAGCGCCTAAGTGGTCTTGGCTTTAAGTAGCTAGAGCGGCTCCTTACTTCTCTTAATAGGATTAGTAAACTTTTAACTATTTAAAGCTTACGAATTACGCTTTAATCTTCTCCCTTATCTCAGATCCTAGCATCTTAATACGTTTAGTGTAAATAGGAGTATTTAAAAGTAATTTAATAATTACTAAGTGTAAGATTTAACAGTTTGTAGGCTCCTATAGGTGTTTTCTTCCATAGGGATAATCCTTTTTAAAGCTTTAACTAATTTTATCAGGTGCTCTAGAGCGGTTGCCAGTGAAGAAGACTCCGCCTTACTTACTATTACTAATAATATATTTCACTTTGTGGATTTATATAAAGAAGATATAAGCGTAATCTGTAATTCTAAGCGTTAGGCGTTCCATAGTTTCCTACTCCACTAGTTTAAAGAGCTTTTAATTCACCCACTAAGGCGCTATATACACTGTAATGGTTCTTAGCTAATCCTTAGTGGTTAGGGGCCCTTAGATCTCTGTAATTTTAAGCGCTTCTACCTTACGATAAGCCGTTTCCCAATCCTTAATTTACTGCTCCTTTAACACATTAGTGTTCTTAGCCTATTTTATCACTATACGATATTCCTAACAGATCTGGGAGGTAAGGCTTATCTTATTAGGTTTAAATCGCTATTAGAGGAAGTGTATAAACACCTAAACTATATATCTGCCGTTTTAGATTATCTTCTATATAGCCAGTTCCTTAAGGCTTTTATTAACTGTATAATTAACCCAGTTTTAGATATGTTAATATAAGCTGGTGGTTTTGGTAATAGTTATAATAAAAGTAGCAGCTTTATTTACCAGGCGCTTATATTCCTCCTTAACATCTTATTATATAATTATAATAAGCTTTAGCTTATCCCTAACCGTCCTTAAAGATAGGGCTGTTAACTCCTAATATTTATAAGTGAAGATGTATAATTTAGTCGCCTTCTCTTAGCGTTTGCTAATAAGCTCGTGGATTATTGGAACGATCGGCTTAACGTATAAATTAGCCACGTCAGGAGCAGCAGGATTAATAAGGTGCTAGATCCCTCAGTTCATCGTGTGGTATTCAAGAGTCTTAAACCAGGAGGGCCACTCCTACGCGCTCTCGAGCTTCTAACTGTCGGCTGGAATACTCTGGTAAAGGGCACTTTCTTCCACCATAATGGGCGATTCGGAGGATTAGTAAAAGGGTTTTACGGAGGGCGCTGCTCGTAAGCGTCTTAATTAATTAGTTCTACACTTTACTTAGTCGGACAGAGCCGGGCTCATAACTGTGGAACGATTTGGCTGAGGAACTAGGGGCTCAGGAGCAGTGGAAGTGCAGTTGCAAAGTGACTTGATTTGGTAGAAAAGGGGAGTGCGAAGCACTCCCCATTTATATACAAATGGAAGCTCCCTGTGTGTGGGGAGAGCACATGATCCAAGGCCCCTGCGCTCCAGGCAAGCCTGGAGCGGTAAGGCGCCTGCGCGCCTGAGCGCCAAGAACTGCCGCTGCAGTTCGACACGGCACCAAGGCCGACCTGTTTCTCGATGAGCTCTGGGCCAAGAACATCAGTACGCTGCCCGCACTTAGCCAGTCGTCATGTAACATATGCTGACCTCTCCAGGTATCACCACTCGCCTTGTCGACACTGTAACGACACCAATGCTGTTGAAGATGGTGGAGGCGAAGAAGTTTCAACCCGGCCAGTTGATTACCCACAGTGAGTGTCATCCCCTGTCGTCTCCGCGTAGGATTCAATCTGACGAGCCCCAGAATTCAAGTTCGGCGAGATCGAAAAGGCGTATGCAACGTTCGGAGCGGCGCAGGAGCACGGGGCCTTGAAGGTGTTGGTTGAGATGTAAGGGTAGATCTAGTGTACGAATCTCATGTATCGGATGTAGGAGAAAGGGTTCAGTTGTCCAATCGCAGATCCAACGCCAACTTGAGGTGTTACCCCGGACTTAGAAGGATTTGCGCAAGCTGTCAACTCCCATTGACACCCTCAAAAGTCGGCCCGAACCAATGACGCGGGGTATGATCACCGACCAAAACCTGGCAGGACCCACTTCCGAATCCGAGACTTGGAAACCAGCCCATTCGACACCGAAGTTCACTGGATGCCAGTGATGAGTGTTCGCAGCGTTACGTCGCGGATGGTGTTGTGTGATCCCACGGAGAATAAAATGGTCCGCATGCACCCAAAGTGTCGGTCGCTGGTGCCCATGAACACCACTGTCCGTCGCGCTGACCATGTCGTCGACCGCGCTCAATCCAGCACTCCAGGCGCATTTCACCAGTGATGCTGCCCCGCGGCCCATCCTGACGTCCCTGAACGGCGACAACTCGTGGCTCATTTCATTCCCGCGACCTGCAGCCGAACGCGCTCGCCATGGCAACAAGGCGTACTTCCACGTCGTCTCCGACGCTTGGCTGACTCGCGACACCGTCCTGTTTTCCCCGTGGATCTTGAACCTCCGCAACCAGGCCGAAGCCGCAATCCCAGACGGCCCGGCAGTTGAGAGGTTGATCCGTGAAATCGAGACCGCCGCGGGCGCAGCAAACTTGGGGTCAGGCGCTCCCGCAGCGGAGCCGCAGCCATCACCAGTGGATGCGATCTTCCAAAACTTCCACTACTCGGACCATTTGGACGAGCGTACCTTGCGCACATTCGACCCGGATACCCCAGTATTTGCCACTGCGGAGGCGACCGCCGTTATCCGGCCGTGGCATCATTTCCGTCACCTTGCGACGACACGCGACCTTGACCCGGCCAAGCCAGAGTGGCTCGATCTGCGCCCCGAGGGGGATGCGCAGCTGCCCGAATGGCTTTCGATATTCCGGCTAGTCGGCCACCACCCGCTGAATTTCGCTACGGCCATTGTGTACTCGTCTGACTCTGCAGCGCCAGACGCCAGTGACGGCAACAGCCCACCAAACAGCCTACGGCAAGACACGCAGCATGAGGCGCTGCTGTATTCTCCGCACGGCATCCGCGCAGACCAGCCATCTCTCCATGCGTTTGCGCAAAAATTGGACCCACCGGTGCGCGTGCTGGCCCTCCTGCACGCGCTTAAGGATAGCTTCGCATTTGGATTGCGGACAACGCTTGGCGTCGCTGGTGGCCTAGCCCTGGAGAGGCAGGTGCGGCCGAAATACTGGGTCAAGTCTCACGACGCGGGGCTCGTTTACTCGGGCATCGTTGCGTGGGTGGCTTGGATCAATGACATTACGCGATCGCTTGAGGACGGGCTTGCAGAGGAGAAGGCAAAGGCTGGCAATTACGACGAGGTGATGAAGCCGAATTACATTGAGGTGGAAAACGGGGACAGCTTTGTCCTGGCTTAGCTGGGTACCCTGTAAAATAAACTTGGACACCGTGCAAACCTGGAAGCGGTACCGTCGTCGGTCCTGCGGAACATTCTGCCCTCTGCGAATCAACGGGGGCCGTTGTTGGGGGAGCTGTTGGGGGAGGCGGTTGGGGCTGCTTTCAGCTGCTGGCCCCAGCATCAGATGGGCAGCTGCAGGGATGTGCTATCGCACCTTCCCCTCTTCTGCCCGTTTTGGAGCACGAGCCGATCCGTGACAGCAGCTGAGTGGCGGCCTACCCAATCGAGAGCTCGCTTCCATGACGAATCTCGCATGACCATTTTATAACATCAATGCGAAGGTGATAGCAATCGCCCTACTGATTGCTGCGCAGGCCTACTCGCAGTACTAGACTAGAAGGGCACGCATTGTCCGTCTGTTTTCCTGTTGCGCTACCGGGCAGAGCGGAGCAGGTAAACGGTCCGTGCCCAGGCTGGACAGTGATGTGCGCCAATTCGGGCTGACCTGTTGTTTTGTTGGCCGGCACAACCAAGATAGCCCACAACCTCAGATCGAGTAAGCAGTGGGGGGGGTACGGACCAGCAAGTAAGGATCAAAATAAGGATCGAATAGGGGTCGCCGGGTTGCCAACCAAGTGGATGAGAGCCCTCACACCCACTCCTACCTGATATGGTCCCTTCTCGCAGCGCTGGGAACCCGGGCACGCGGGTTTGGATGAAGTCAATGGCATCGCAAATCAGCTGCGCTAGATAGAGCAAGTGCAACGCGGGGAAACGACAGGAGGTTGGATTCGCCGTTTCGGTTCGGACTAGCCGTGGGGTGAGATCCATGAATGCATTGGATGGTGCGCCTGCATCGGTGAGAGGTTCGGGCATTGTTCCAGAACGACACTGGAAAGTTCGCCCCCCCTGTCAGCTGGAAGGAGTGCGAAAGTCCTGAGAGATCTTGGGCTAAGATACGTTACGATATTGAACCAATTGCAGGGCGCGGCCAAGGACCCCAGGTTGGTAGGTAGTAGGTTTCTTGGCTTATCGAGTGGCGGGCTAGCGACCCCTGGCGGAGCTGCGGGCCTTATCACTGGTCGGCGGGGCCTCGGCGTTGGCAGCGCCCAGGTGTGGAGGATTCAAACTGCGACATTGCACCAGGCCGATGAGGAAGGTCGGCAGGATACCAAGACTTTAACAAAGTCAAAATGGGCGGGATAACGAGTGGAGCCGAGAGGAGCCGGGGACGCAACCAGGCGGCAGCGCATTTGCCATATTGGATTGCATGTGCGAGCGGAGGAGCGCCAGGCGTGTGCAACGTTGACGCGCACATAAGAGGCCAGCGGCGCGCAGCACCTAGCACAAACTCATCCTCAGCTCCGCAATCCGACCCGACCGTTTACCCTCCGAGCTCTCCTCCGCTCGAGCCCAAACACCGCGATGGAGAAGGACACCCACAGCGGCTCGTCCGACAAGGCGTTTGACGCCAAGGCAGTGCCGGTCCCGGCGTACGGCACCGACCATGAGGCCGCCGTCGGCACCATCCACGTCGACGGTTCCAACAATGAGGACTACTACAAGCTCAGCTTCTGGGGCCGCATGGGCCTCACGGCCGAATCGTTCAAGCGCCGCCCAGACAACGACGGCAACAAGCACAACAAGCTCAACCAGACCATGAAGAGCCGTCATCTGCACATGATCGCCATCGGCGGCTCCATCGGAGCCGGTCTCTTCGTCGGTACCGGCAGCGCCCTCCGCCGTGGCGGGCCCGCAGCCCTGCTGATCGACTACATGATCATCGGTGTCATGATGTTCAACGTCGTCTTCGCCCTCGGCGAGATGTCCCTCCTGTACCCTGTCTCTGGCGGCTTCTACACCCTGGTTTCCCGTTTCGTCGACCCCTCGTGGGGCTTCGCCATGGGCTGGAACTACTTCCTGCAGTGGTTCTTCATCCTGCCATTCGAGATTGTCGTCGCCTCATTCACCATCAACTACTGGACCCAAGGAAGCGTCAATCCGGGTGTCTGGATGGCCGTCTTCCTCATTGCTCTCATCTTCATCAGCGTCTTTGGCACTCTCGGGTACGCCGAGGAGGAGTTCTGGTCCAGCTTCTTGAAGCTCACGGCTATTGTTACCTTCATCGTCATCGGCCTCGTCCTGGTGCTCGGTGGCGGTCCTTCCAACGGCCAGTACAGTGAATTCTGGGGCGGGAAGTTGATAGCAGAAAACGGCTTTAAAAACGGATTCAAAGGCTTCTGCTCCGTCTTCGTCACGGCTGCCTTCGCATTCGCCGGTACCGAGCTTATCGGCCTGGCCGCTTCCGAGTCCAAGACGCCCCTCCAGACCCTCCCCTCCGCTTGCAAGCAGGTCTTCTGGCGTATCACCCTCTTCTATATCCTCTCGCTGCTCTTTGTCGGCCTCCTCGTGTCCGCCGATGACGAGAACCTCATCGGTGGCAACGCCTTCGCCAACTCGCAGGCTTCGCCCTTCGTGCTTGTCGGCAAGTACGCCGGCCTCAAGGGATACGACCACTTCATCAATGCCGTCATCGTCGTCTCCGTCATCTCCATCGGCCTGTCCGGAGTCTACGGCGGCAGCCGAACCCTGACTGCCTTGGCTGAGCAGGGCTATGCCCCCAAGGTCTTTGCCTACGTCGACCGCTCCGGCCGCCCGCTCTACTCGACCATCATCGTCCTTGCCATGGGCTTCCTCGCCTTTGCTGGTACCGAGCCTGAGTCTGGCCAGAAACTCTTCGACTGGCTCCTCAGTATCTCGGGTCTCGCCGCCCTCTTCACCTGGGGCTCCATCTGCTTGGCGCACATCCGTTTCCGCATGGCCTGGAAGCGCCAGGGCCGCACTATGGACGAGATTCCGTTCAAGGCTGCCCTTGGTGTTCCCGGCTCCTACATCGGTCTCATCCTCTCCGTCCTCGTCTTCATCGCCCAGATGTACGTGGCCATCTGGCCTGTCGGCGGTGGCCCCGATGGCGGTGAGCTCAACGATGCCGAGGGCTTCTTCATGAACTGCCTTGCCTTCCCCGTCGTCATCGCCTTCTGGATCGGCGGCTACATCTGGAAGCGCCCGGCATTCCTGACGATCGACAAAATCGATCTTGATTCTGGTCGCCGTGAGATCGACTGGGAGCTCCACCGCGCCATGGAGGCTAAGAGGGCCAATGCCAGCCTCCCTATGAGGATCGTTTACAAGATGTTCTAAGCGTCTCGCTTTTGGATAGAATCTATGTACATTGCATACCATTTCTTTTTTCATGTTGGGCTTAGATCTCTCCATCTTGGCTAAAGCTAGTTAGTAATCGGAGCGTTTGTTGATAGGCATAATACTACGGGGGATTAAAAATACCTTACTTCCCGAGATGTGAACTTTGATGCCGACAAACGCGAATATAACAGAACCTTATCGAATGTTGTGATACCCGTGAAGTTACTGAGGCTTCGGCGCCCCCTCGGCTTCTACTGCCGATTGCCCCGGGTGCGGTACCCGAATTCGGAACCTGCCGAGGGCCAATCCCGCGCGATAGAGATGCGCTCCAGTCTCAACCATTCGAGCGCACTGCGGTACCCTATCTTGGTGTAACTATTAGGTCGAGGAAAATTTGGTTTTTCGACGTCACGCTTGACGTTTGAGAACTTTCTTAGGGATTTTGATGCGTGTCTTGCCGACACGCCGTTCAGACGCGGTATCTTGATAGCGAACAGGCAGGCAGGCCACATGCAGATGGCTAGCCGCTCACCGCGATTGGGAGTATATCCAAGTCCAAATAAGCCACACGACTATCATCCTGCTGAGTGTCTGAGTCACCTTTTCGGGACTGTTCGGTCTCATATTTTCTTAGAAGTGCGACAGACTATCTCGGCAATGTCTGAGCTAGGTATCTGAATCGGGTGTAGCCGCCCTCCAGAAGCTGTATCGGGTCCGATCAGATTTGGTCACATTCTTAATCATCGCAGATTGTCACACATCGCTATCATGGTCGTTCCCACTGCCGCCTATGTAAATACTGTCGCACCGAGGCAAAACTTTTCGTTGAGGTCAGGTGTTCAGGGGACTTCAGAGCAAAGGGGGTACACTTGGGTGATGATTCGATGTCGGCCGCTCCCATTACTTCTTCACAGGCCGGGTGAAAAAAGCAACCAAAAAAATAAAACAGAAGGTGCTGGTAGCTGTCAGCCTGTGATGGATCGGTACTTCTCGTAGGCCTCACAACCCCATTGTGTTGCTTTTGTCTGGAGATGGGGGGACCCCAGTCGCAAGCAACACTTCTCTTTGTCGGGCAGTGATTCGCATCCATCCAGCAGCGCACTCGTTGGGCGCTAGCTGCGGACAAAGGGAAGTGGGTACCTAGGCAAGCTGAACTACTCGAGAGTGTATATGTTTCAGCAAGTCGACTTCATGAGTGCACCGAACCTGAGAAGAGGGAAACGATCTGAGAATCGAACACGTTAGCTCTGGAGTTGAGTCGAAACTCTTCTGCCTCGGCCAAGAGCACCTTCTGTTCTGTTGTTGGACAGCAGACCGAATCATTTGCCTATCTTGGGCTTTCAGGAGGAAGGGAAGGTGCTCCTGATGAGTGGTGGATCGGCGGTCTTTGTGGAGGAGGAGGAAGGTGCGAGTCGGCCGTGTACTCCCGCTCCGCCCCGGTTTGGGGTTCAAGGTGGCTGCTTCGGTGACTTCTTTTCTGAGCAGCTTGGAATCGCGTTGATAGGGAACCCAAGGGTGGTTAGTTGGTGATGACTTCGCCATCGGGGTGCTGGCGGGTCTTCTGCGCAAGTCGGTGAGGGTATTTCTGAGTGAAATGGTGGGAAAGAATAGGCCGGGTTCTCACAGGCCGTTAAACCAAAGAGGTTATGTTTGACGGCTGCGCGCTTCCTCCATTTAATTCTCAGCTAGCAAAGCTTTTTGATCGCATCTTTGGCGACCAATGCGCTGCAAAGGGATTGAAGGTGAATTTCCAGCACCCAGCCAGTCAGTCAACCTAAACCCTCATACACCCGCGTCCCACCAACCCGAATAGGTTTGCGAATACTGTTTTGCCCAGGGGACGGCGCGAATCTTGGATAGACCACCCGTGTCGACGATGTGTGCCTACTGCCGAAATGGGATCCCCTGTCGTCAGTGTTTCTTAGTCCGGCGTCCTACTTTTCGCTGGCGAAACATTCTTTCCGCTTGCTTGCCGGACGGTAAATGGTAGGGCAACAGCAAGACTTCAAGATGAATCTCCATGTCCTCCGCCCTCAGGGCCACCCGCATGTCAAACCTGACAATCCCACCCCGACATCTCCTGAGGTCTTCAAGTTGTGTTTGTCCGGCGCTAGAACTTTCGAGAAAACACGAGTTGGGAGGATCACGTTGGCCAAATCCGCAGCATGAACACAGCTTTGACGCAACTTTGACACGATGTGAGCTGTCAATGGATGCCTTCGTCGCACAAAAGGCTGTGTTTGTCTCCCCGGACCTGCATTGGGAAGGTCGGGTTCAAAGAGCACACCCAATTTTATGGCGGAGCGAGAGCTGTCCAATTAGCCTAATAGCTTCCCAGTGTTCTGGAAACTACCCAACACTGGCTTTGCGCGGCACGGTTGTCGAGGCGAGGCAGAATGGTAGGCTGCGCCACGTCGGTCACCTTCAATTTTGGACACCGTTCGTTGCCAGACCACTAAATGTCGACCACCTTCGAGGCGGAGATGGCATCCTCCCACCGCTTGGCAAAGGATTGCCCCGTATATCGCGGCCCATGAGGGTATTCGGCTGACCGCGCTTTGCGACTAGACATAAAAGCAGCCGACACAAATGTCTCGACGCCCCTCGCCCGGTCGCAACCGGCCAGACAACCTCATCGCACACTTTGCCTACCAACCAGCCTACAGTCGTTCAACACCAACACGTCACCCACGCTCGTTCAGCACCACAGTTCAACACTCCTCCTCGAGATCAATCAAGATCAACTCAGCACCACATGTGCACAATGGCAGTCCTAAGATCACATCGCGAGCCTCAAGCTGCTGTGGGCACCGACAACCTATCCCGGGAGTCCACAAGACCAGACGAAGCCCCTACTTCAAAAAAACACACCCCAACAAGCTCCCCCGAGTCAACCCAGCAGAACGCCTCATCCAAAACCCAGAGATCGTATCACTCCCGGAGGCGATCGGCGCTAAAATGGGCGGGGTTATTTATCCAAGGGTTCAGTTGAAACTCCCGCAGGATCGACAATGGAACATTGCAAATCTCGAAGGATCCGGGATATGAGACGAGGGCGGAACCAGGATGCATCAGGAATGTCCAGGACAGGCGGACAGGCGGACCGGGCGCAGCGTTGCTAGTATTTACGACTTTCATTTACAAGAGGCCATATTGCCGGCTCGAGTCACTCTAATACCTAACACTTAATTATATTCCCTCCTTGAAGTCCTTGTCCAGCTGCTCCTGGAACTTGGCCCACTGTCCCTTGACCTTGCAGGCCGACGTCCAGTAGTTCCCCTTCTCGTCTTTTCCCAGGACGAAGAACCCGTCGGCTGGCTTCACCGGCCCGTGGTTCTCCTGCACGTATGTTGGTTTGCAAGGTACGCCATCTTTCGGGGCCTTGCGAGCCGGCGCAAAGTCGAGCTTGAACAGGCCCGCTTTGTCCCAGCTGGAGAAGCCGATTTGGGCCATGCCACCATCGCCGATGATGACGATGGGGAGCCCCATGCCGGACTCGCGCACCATGGCGTAATAGGCTTCATGTTGCGCACGCGTGCCCTGCTCGTTGATGGCGCGTCGAACCTTGCGCGCGAGCCAGCTCAGAGGCTTGGACGTGATGTCGCCTGCGCGTACAAGTACATTGGCCCAGCCGAAGGCGTTGCCGACGTACGGTTGTCTTTCGGAGGCAGGGATGAGATCGCCCTCGAAGGCCTTGCGGAGGGACATGGCGATGGATGCAGCAACCTGAAGGGTCCTTGCGTTAGCAGACCGCCTCTACGCCGTCAACAACAGTTGCAACCTACCGTCCTATCGGGACTCATCCCTAGCGGGCGTACCACACACCGCAGCGTCCACGCTGTAAGGATGTCTCCCTCTGTCAAAAACACTTTGCTGGCATCCTCTCCCTTTTCAACCGCCTCGGCGCGAAGCTCAGCGAGTGCCTTCTCGAGCTGTGCGCGCCAGTATGTCTCAGGGACGCAAACCATGCGATTCTCCTTGGCACGCACTAGCATGTCAACTCCATACATCAGCCCCCACTTCAGCATTCCGCCAAGGCCAACTCTCTTGTCCGCCAGGAGGTGCTGCTCCGCGGCCTGCCGAGTGCCGGTAGCAAAGGCACCAAACGGGTCCGACTCCAGCCCGCACGGCGTGGGGATCTCGTCTTCCTTCCCCCAAAGAACACGGGCCCAGTTCTCGACCACGTACTGCATGCCGAGCACGTCGAAGGCTACATGTTGCCACTGCAACACGGCGATGGTCTTGTCGGTGAAAGAGTTAACGCGCAGGCCGAGCACCGGAATATCGGCGTTCAGGTAGTCGCTGATGCCGCCCGGTTTGTAGCCGGGCTCCCACGCTAGAGCGGCGAGCTCGTCTGGGTCGCCGACCACAGCAGGGCGGTCGCTCGGGACAGGAACGCGTGATGCTGCAGGGTGTGATTCCGCTGCCACGCCATGGTCAACGTGGCTGAAGTTGAGGGCCGGGCGCTCTGCCGTGAACTCCTGTGGAATGTGCCATTCTATCTTGCCCTCGGCCTACCGACACGGGTGCCATGGTTAGCCGGGTCCGCTTGGATGGGGCGCCGGACCGGGGTCCGTTCCGGATGAAACAGGGAGTGGATGATGTGATTTCGCAGGTGTTTGATGGGTACGTACATTTTTCCGCAGACGACCCCCCAACCTCTGCCACCCGTCTCGCTTGACGAGGGCCTCGAGGGATCGGCGGAGGAGCTCTGGGTCTAGCACGTCGTCGAAGACTAGTGATACCGCCATGTTGTTACCCTGCACCAGCAGGCTGTCCTCAAAAAATTGTAACGGCATCACCCTGTCGGTGGACACTTGGGCTGGCGCCTGCTTCCTGCCGAAGAGTTTATCCATGGTGAGCGCGTATGTGCCTGACACTCGTTACGTTGATGAGATCCGGATGGTTCTTTTTCCCCTGTTTTTAAAAAAAAATTAAGAATAGGAATATCTCATCTTGGCTTGTTCGCTTCGTGGCTTGCTGGGAAGAGTTGGAATTCCTCGAACGCGGATGCGGGCGCCGCTGCGTCTAGCCAATATACCAGCAGCAGGATTCGAACGGCGCGCTCGCCATCCCGGACCCGGTTAAGCTCCACGATGAAGGCCGCTAGAGGACGTTATCGCGAGCTGACCGAGCCGTACCCCATTGGGCCTAGGGCCCCTGATGTCTCCCCGGGGCTAGGCCGCGTCCTCGTGGGGGCCAGTTTCGGCGGCAAGGGCGGCAGCTGGAAAAACTCGTCCACGCGAGACCCATCCAAATAAGCAATGTGTTATGCATTGGGAAAGAATTTTCCGTCAATGTGACGAATCATTCCCGCAGCGTGGATGCGCGCTGTTGGACTTGAAGAGGCAGCAATGTAAACGAGTCAATCACTGGACGTTCCTTCCTCACTGGCTGCTCATTTCACCAAAATGAGGGTTGCGTGCAGCTGCAGTTTGCGAGGGCATTTCTCGGCCCGGCCGACTCTGCTCCGCCTGCAGGTCGAAACAGCCGTCGCCCTGACTGAGTTTGCGCAACCACCGTTGACACTCGCGTCGCCATCAAAACATCAAGCGTCATCCCGTATGGGCTTGGGGAAGAATCCGCAGATAGGTGCCTACTGGCAGCCACACCACTGGCACTTCGCTCCGCTTCCAAGGCTGACTACGTCCACGACTTTTTTTTTAATTTCGTCAGCAGCTGGAATGAAGGCATTCGTGGTGGGGTCGCCCCCCAACGGTGCGGAGCCGAGTTATGGCCGCAGAACCCACCCAGCTCCACGCTCCCGGTTTGCTAACGAGCGTTGCTGGACTGACTCGGGCTGCTCCCTGCCCGGGGATGGGGGCCGGGTGGACTCATCGGAATATAGGCAAGGGGCGACCTTGCCGCACCTGTCACCGCAGGCGGCAAAGAGGAGAGCGCTCCATCGCGGCGAACTGGATAACAAACTGGGAGTTGGCAAATGGCGATCACCAGGAAGAACGGTGTATTGGGGGATGCGCTTTTCCCCCGAAAAAAAGGAACTTCCATCTTCCACATCCGCCGATCTGTTGATTATATTGACAGCATCTTCCCGACACCTCTGTTTCGGCTTTGTCAGGATGCGCGTTTGTCTGTCTGCTGAAACCTCTGCTGTATCTTGACAGCCTGAAGAACGCCCGGCCGTCCCGCTCCCGTGCGCGTTGTTTCCGTCCGATCCCGCAGCAAGCCAACCATGGATTTGAGCCAGCTCCCGCCCGGCAATGCGCCCGGACTAGCCTACAACTCCCTCCAGAATGGGACGATCATCGCGTTCGGGGTCACCTACGCGCTCTGCACCCTCTTCATCGCGCTCCGCTATGTCCAGGCGACCGCGATAGTGAAGAAGGTCGAGCTGGACTTGGTCATCCTCACGCTTGCGTACCTGGCTGCCCTGGTCTATTTCGTAACCATGGTTACGTGTGAGTCTCGTCTCCTCCCCATAGGTTGTGCACTGCCCAGCATGCTGACACGACGGCAGTGATGCGTCACGGCTGGGGCAGACACCTTGATGAACTGAATATGACGGATCTCATGCTTTTCAATGAAGCGTTGCTTCCCAACACATTGACCTACCTCATAACGCCGGCCGTTACCAAGATGTCCATTCTGGTCGTCCTGTTCCAGATCAACCCCTCCATGGTTTATCGCTGCGGCGTCGTTGCCGTCGCCTTCGCCATCTTCGCCTACACCTTGGTCCTGACGACCATCACTGGAGGGCCGTGCAGCCCTCTCAAGGAGGGAACACTGACATGTCTGATGAATGTTGCGCTTGCCCAGGCTGTTCTCAACATTGTCTCTGACCTGGCTGTCATTACGTTACCCATCCCTACGATCATCGCCCTTCAGCTCTCGAGAAAGCAAAAGACGACGGTTACCGGTATCTTGGCTTTGGGATCTGCGTATGTACCCACGAAGAACCTCCTTTCATATACCATACTAATCCACCAACAGGGTTGTGATTTGCTCCATTGCCCGCCTGCCATACGTAAAGCAGATGGCCAACGACGCCGATGTGACCTACACCGAAGCTATCCTCGGCATATGGTCGATCATCGAGGTCAACCTCGGCATCATCTGCGGGTGCGCCATGCGACTCAAGCCGCTAATTGTGCGGTGGTTCCCCAACCTGGGTCTTTTCTCGTCACGGAACAAGTCGCTCGGCAAGTCCGCAGGATTCGGTTCGTGGGCCGCGTCCAAGGAGCTCCGGACAGATCCTCGCAACGCCCAGCACACGTATAAGCTGCACAGCATCCAGAAGAGCAGCGTGGACCCCGTCAACGAAAGCGGCAACATTCGTGTGGACCGCGAGTACGATATCACGACCGAGCACGAGAGGTTAAGTAAGCGGGGCAGCTCCTTCAACAGCACTGAGAAGATTAACGTTCCTGTATAACCAACTGCCCCGGCAGCGCTACGCAGGCAGGGGGTGTGAGAAAATATCGAGGTCGCGCTCACTTATGTCAATTCCTCGGTCCCCTTCTCTTCACCTATTCTTTCTTACCTTAGACTTCGACTAGACTTCAACTTAGACTTTAGCCACAGACCCTTGACCCATCTCCCCTTTCTATTCGCGTCACATCATCTCTCTCCCGCCCGGTCAGCTCACGATGGCTGTTTTGACCCATCAGTCAGTCTGCAGCAAGACTCTGGCAAAACGAGTTCTTCTGTCGGTGGTGACACTCAGCGCTTGGGGCCTCTGTGATACCCGATCCAGACAACTATTATTGGTTGCTCAACTGCAATCTTTCGGGGGTTGAATGCGGCTGAGCACATTCTCATCCTGAACCACCAATTACGTCGCCACGGATCACCGTTAGTACCGTGCAGAAGCCACTTCGACGTCGGGCGCCCCATCAGGAAGAACGTGCCCCGGATTGTGCATATTGTATGCCCACCACACCGATGCGCAGGCAATGTCATCTTGTTTCTGCAGGTTTGATTGGTAGCCTGATTGCCTTCTCGTCGCCTCCTGCAGTTCCGAAACGAGCTCATGTTCCTGAAAGGAGTACCTGAGCCTTCACTAGTTCTATCGGCAGGCTTTAAGATCCACTATTATCTCTTCTAGACCTTCTAGAACTATTCCAAGGACGGTCTGGTGTCGAGTTAGACCCGCAATCGTCTCCATGGTAGACCCTCTCATCATCATAGGGGCAGCGGCCTCTATTGGAAGCATCCTTGACGTTTTGGGGAGGACGATTTGCATTGTTGCACAGCTGCGAGCGACATGGCAAGACGCGGAATTGGCTGTGCTGACCCTGGAAAGCCAGCTCGCGGCACTCAGAACAGCGCTCGGCAAGATCAAGGAATGGACCGAGACGAATTTCGACGATCCACATCATCAGCTTGTGATGGACATGGACCACTGCGTGGCCTGTTGTCGTCTGCTGATCGAAAAGATCTATACCGAAATGTCGAGATTCCGGACGACTGCGGATGACAGGCTCGATGCCGCAAGCAGGTTCAAGTTGTTGCTCAAAACCAAGGAAATCACAAACATCCAGCGCATGATTGAACAGCAAACGAATGCGTTAATGCTACTGCTGACAGCATGCAATATGTGAGTTCCTTCAAACGCTCTCCACGGCAAGTAGCGCGGTCTTACTGATTTAGATAGGTGTGCAATGGCTGGTCAGAAGCAGCTCCTTGAGCAGCCACAGACCCGGAAGATTTTCAAATGCATGCAAGATGACACATCGTCGTTATGTGTACATCGAGACGTCGACTCGTTCTTCTCCAGGGCTGTTGCGTCCATCAGTTCGTCGAAGCGCTCGCTGGTCTTCGATTTCGATAAGGAACTGTTCCTCAGCCGTGTCTATGAGCGCTGGATCAGAGGCTCGATCAAAAAGAGTCTTCGCCAACAACAGATTCGCAGCGATTCGCCTGAAACACATCCCCGCTACCTTCAACCTGTTTCTTTCGAGCAGAACGAAAGCAACCGCGACGGAAAGGCAAGATCGAAGGCGATAGACCGAGGCCTCAGGCAGGACATTCACCGCATACGGAAAGAATGGAAAGTTTTGGTGCTTGGCGCTGATTCAAGAGTGAAGATCGTGGAGCAGATCAGAGCAGCACACTCGGCCGATGGATACTCATATGACGACCGATACATGTTCAGGTCATCCCTTTTCAGAAAGATTATCGACGACGCCAAAACACTGATTCGGCAGGCAATGACATTCGATGCGGGAGCTCCGGTTCCCGACCCCCCTTTCCAAGATATGCACGTAATCGCCAACTATTCTGCACCCGGCACCCTCAGAGACATGACCCTCGATACCAGCTTCTGCGAAGCCCTCGAGGCCATTCTCAAAAGCACGTGGATGCGGGAACTCAAGCGGCTGGGGTTTACCCCTCAGCTGCCGGCCCACGCAAAAGTGTTTGTGTCCCGAGGTTTAATACCTTCCCTTGTTGTGGTGTGCCAGGGCTTACTGACAATGGCTGGACAGTCTCTTCAGTCAGATCTACATTGTCGCATCGGAGAACTACCTTCCCACTAACGCCAACATCACATACGCCAAACTGGCTGCCGTCTCAAGCATCCAAGAGACTCGAGTAAAACGAGGCTCCCTGTCCCTTCGCCTTCTCGACCTCAGTGGCCAGCAGAACGAGATGAAGAAGTGGATATATTCCTTCGAGGACGCCACCGCCATCATCTACGTCGTAGATTTAGACACCTACGACATGGTGGACACCCCGGCGACAGGAAAGACGGTCAACCGCATGGAGGAGTCGCTGCTCCTGTTCAAGTCCGTCATCACATCACAGTGGTTCCACAAAGTGATGACCGTCATTCTGCTGCTAGCAAATCGGAGCGAGTTTGCGAGAAAGCTCCCCGTATCACCCTTGAGCAACCATTTCCCTCATTACACGGATGGTAACGATATCTCGAAGGCATCGCGGTACATCCTCCGGCGTTACAGTGACATTGTGCCGACCGGCAAGTTTCTATACGCACACTTGGTGGATTCTGACAATGGATCTACGCTGCGGTTTATCGATGCATCAGTTGGGCAGAGTATCGTCAGTGAAAGGTGAGTTGGACCTTGGAGCAAGTCACTATGGCAGAAGCTGACGCTACCTTGTTTAGTTTGCGGATGGAATTGAACAGTCGTCAGTTTGAGTCTTTTGTCAAGCCGAACGCAGGGTGAATGTCGTTGACGTCCAGGTGCTGAAGGAGCTATCTATAATTCACTTGACATGTCGAATGAAAGCTTTGGGTAAGCTATTGGTATAAATTACATTTACATGATACCGTCAGGTTTTCTTTCAGCTGTCTTTAGCGTTGTATTTTGAAAAGTGTTTACAATATCGAGGCCCGACACACATCGGCATCAAGCTTCGGGCAGGCACACTGGCACATGTGGATATATTCACATTGCGGCAATACATTACTAGCATGAACTCTGGGCCTACCTACGTTATAGCCGTCCGGAACGGTTTCTTAGCTCTGGGTGTGTCCAATCACGCGGGAAGGGGTAGTGCTTTTCGTATCCCAAAAATGCCAACCGAGGTCTATAACATGATGCTCGGATCGACCACCCACCTAGACAGCCCTTTCTCTCTGCCCACCTGGTCCAATATCTCAGCGGCCTGGGAGTCGTAAGGTGGACTCCTGAATATGCGCTCAAACTCCTCCAGGTGGCGTCGCTGTAATATCACGCCGTTTCCACAGCAGCCCTCTCGCGTTATCTCGCGCACACCTCCCACGTATGGCCAGAAATGGTGCTGGAACGAGTCCATTCCCCCAGCCAGATCGAGCAACCTGACAAACACCGGAACCCAAACCACCAAACTCAGCAGAAGGAGCGAGTCCTGCCACAAGACCTTCACCGACACCCTCTTTTTGTGAAACGCCCATCTGCGAAGCCCGGCGCCCGTCAGCACCGCAGCCACATACTCTAGTGACCAACTCATGCTCTTGAGCACCCAATCATGGTTTCTCAACCGCCACTGTGACTGAGAGTGATCGAATAGCTTGATGTACGCCCAGTCGCCCCCAGTGCTTCTCGCGGCCTTGTTGACGAACGCCAAAGCGGAAACCAGTCTCGCGTGCCAGTCGCGGATCGCAACAAAGTGTGGCTCCACCAGGGCCACGTACGATGCATGTGTCTCTCGACATACATCCATCAGGATTGCCTGATCGATCCGGGATCTCTTGACCGAGAAGTCTCTCTGGGTCGCTTCGCCGTGGTTAACGTCGAAATCGACCTCTCGGTAGCCATTTACGTTGGCGGAAGTCCCGTTATAGTAGTCTTCTTCCCGGTAAACAAGAACTTCGTCCACCAACTTCGATAGCCATGGCTTGCCAAAGGCAAAGTGATTGCTCTGCGGCTCGGCCGCGAGCAGGATGGTGATGTGCATGGACTCGCGATTGTTAGCTGGTAGGTTGCCGGTGAGCGAGACGATGGTACGCATGAGAGAGTCTTCGTCCTGACTAGGCTTTCTGGGGTCGCTGACGATCCCAAGGCAAAGTCGCTTTGGCCATCGTGTCGGCCCATTTTTCTGCAGCTGTAGATTGTCCGGTTCGCCATTCTCCACCGCGAGTATCACCTTGCCCATTTGGTGGTCGACCTCCGCCATGCGGGCTTGTGCGACGCGTAGTCCGAGTTCTGATCGAGGATCGAAGAAGTAGCTCGATGGGTCATCGAAGAGGTTGCTGTAGCAAAACCTAAACAACGACACCCACAAAATTGCCGCTCCGGCGTGGAGAGCAAAGAATCGGAGTGACACCCGTGGGCTGGCCATGGCTGCAGCGTGCTGTGTTGGGCGAGCGTTAGCGATACGGGACGTCTTGAATCTCGCAGAAGAGACTGCACCTAGCACGATTCCGAAAATTTTGGCAAAGAAGTGGTCTGGAATAGATCTTGGGATCGCTGGATCGTGACCTTGCGATCTGATTTCCGACGGTTGCGACACCGAATAGGGCCCAAGGGAGTTTCCAACAAGGATCCCGTTTGCTTTTGCCACGATCGCTGGGACGGCTGTTTGCCAGTGGGAACTTGCCCATGCGAAATTCCGAATAGAGTGCGCAAACAAGAACAATAGGTCCCCTTGAAATATTGGGCTCACAGATCCGTGTCGTTCAACATCAAAGGGTCGGACAGGGTACCATCACGAGGGCAACGGTGCTGCTCGACGATGAAGGCGGATGTCCCACAGACGACCCAGCGTAATTGCTTCTACGGAAAGGCACTTGGTCAAAATTCATTGGAAAGAAGGAACTGCTCTTTGTTGCACCAGGGCACCAGGCCCACCTGGTGTTTTTGCGCATAATGAAAAAGACAGGAATGGTCACCTCTCGGGAGGAAACCTGCTTCACCAGCACTATTTATTTGCATGGCCCCAGCCGCATTCGAAGACTTTTCTCCCTTTGCTAACTTACACCATCAATATCTTTTACCTAAGGTACACAGTAGGAATTGATGGAGCGTTGTCACTAGCCCTCGGAGCCCGCCGCCAAGCTCGGCCTGGGGGCGTCCAACTGGCTGGTGGGACCTGCGTTAGCGCGCCCGAGCCACCCCGCGCCAACCCATGAAACCGTATCTTTCCAACGCAGCCACCAGAGGAACAAGATCGCACACAACTAGTGAGCGGTATTGAGAGAAAGTCTGAAAAGAGCAGCAAGACAGCATGGTTCAAATCGCACATCGATGCAGGACGGCAAGAAGCGGTGGGCTTTCTGGTTCCCGTTTGGGTGACGCGGCTTGGCTCCTCGGTGGGTCGATCACCGCGCGATTCGCGGCACACCACCTGCAGTGGAATGCCCCGCAGTGACTAAGATCGGACAAGTCGTGACCGCTCAAAGCGGTGCGACACACAGGGACACCGATGGGGAAGCTCCGCGTTGGTACCTAAAACCAAGCGCATCCCACGTCAGACAAGCCGAAGACAAGCAAACAACGGTCCCGCGCCCAATACCAATCCCTAACGCCCAATCTCCCTCGCAAGGAAACAGCAGCCCAAGATGGTGGTCTTCAACCTCGCCTACACCGCTCCGATCAACCGCCCGGACCAATCCGTCCTCACCCGCGACCAGGTATGGGCCGGCCTGCAGCGCAAAGTACGCCACGCACAGGAGTTCGTGCCGCTCATCGTGAAGTGCGAGGTGGTCCAGGAAGAAGTAGCGGCGCGCGATGAGGACGTCACAGTCGTGACGCGCCAGGTCATCTTCGCCCCCGGAAAAGGGCCCAAGGCCGATGGCGAGCCCGTCACGGAAGTCTGCAAGGAGTACCCGCCGTGTCGCGTCGACTTCCACCAGGAGAACGGCACCAAGATCGCCAACTATGTGTCGCAGGGGCCGAGCGGCCAGCCCGACGACCTGTTCATGACGTACGTGTTTGAGTGGCGGCACCCGGCGGTTCAGGCAGGGAGCGAGCAGGCCGGCAAGTTGGAGGCGCAGCATAAGACTGTGAGTTTTTGCAGGGGCGCATTCCTGACGGGATGTATACTGACCGTCAACAGACTGCGAAGATGGCAGTGGAGTCCAGTATCGAGACCATCCGCCGTCTCGTGGCCGAGGGCAAGATTTGAGAGGAACGGTTGCGCAGCCGGCGGTCTAGACCGCGAAGACAAAAATAAATGGCATCATTACATGAAGTCCACATGCGAGAATTTCAACGTACGCCGGTCGTCCGAAGACTGCTAAGGGCATCAACACCCGGATGCTGAAAGACGCCGGCCGGTTGCCCGGATCGAGGCACCCTGCTCCCAGGGCTTCCGCCCAAAGCCCAACGTACCCAACTCTTAGACCACAATGCTTCATCATCCCGATGCTACCGATGTTCGAAGACGCCATCACCTTCTACAGACGTCGGCGTCTAAGATCCGCGGGGGAGTATCGGAATAAGAGCCAAAAATGATCAGAAAATCTCTCGAGAGGAAGAAGAAGGGCCTTACTTTGGGGCATCCATTTGGATGACCAAGACAGGTCTCGCCTCCCGTTGTTGCGCCCGCATTGCAGTCACCGACACCCCGATCACCAGTCATGATTCTCTCACCATTTTCCATCACCAGGTCCGCTGGCTCAATGGCAGAGCGTCTGACTACGAATCAGGAGGTTCCAGGTTCGACCCCTGGGTGGATCGTGTGGTTATTCTTTTTACCCAGCTCGACGGCTTATCCCTGCATAAATACCTGCTGAGTATCCGGGCCGGGGGCATTATGTTTTTTGGTTGACGCTCCTGGCAAATGAAGCAGTTATATCTGATTTTAGAGGTTCACTCAACGGCTCCATCGTGCCCGGGTATCGTTTGTGGGCAATGCCAGTGTGGATAACGAATTGGTAAACTTGCTTCCTTGACTTGGCAAGTACATACACGACTAGGCTGATACTAATTCATAATGCCCAGGCTATAGATTGGTACCCTCCAAGGCAGTCTCATGGCCAGCCAACAACTTGAAACAAGCACCCATTTTCCCTCCGCTGTTACCCCTGGCTCCAAATAACGACCGGTGTGTACATCATGTACAGAACGAAGACAGAGACCTCAATGAAGCCTCAGCTCAACAAGCTCAAGACCTGCCCCGTGAGAAGCTCCAGAAGAAGCCGCTCCTCGGGCAAGTCCTACACGTAGTAGGGTAAGGGTACGGTTCTCGGGATGTGCCTGCTCCGGATCTTGATCTAGAGCATACCTCGGCACATCCCTACCACCGTACCCCCGAGTAGGTACGAGAGTAGGACGAGGAATAGGTCCTGCTGTAGGGGGAGCCAGAGTTTGGATAGGTGGTTGGAAAGAAGTAGACGTGGTCTGTATGGTGATCGGATGAGAAGCGTTGGTTGCGTGGGGACTGACAAGGTAAGCAGGTCTTTGTCATTGGCTGGATCGAAGTTGTACTGGTCCATGTCGGGGTGGAGCTCCTTGCAGAAGGAGGCCCAGCCTATCGACCAGGCTATGGCCTCTGCCATTAACTCGTTGCGGGGTGGTTGAAGCGACGTGTTGAAAAGCGGCGATGATGCGAGGGAGTGAGACAATTTGTCGGGAAGGCGGTAAACAGATCGCAAAGTGAGTCTCTCACCGTCGACCCAGCGTAAACCGAAGTTACACTTGGTTGATATCGAGACATTTCGTATGCTAAGATGTCGTCGATATACTCGGCCTGTCTCAGGAAGTATTCTGCTTCTGCCCTGCGAGCTCTCTCGCCTCCCTCAGCATAGTGCTAAGCAGTGGTTATTCCTGACATGGCGCTGCAAGTTGTCCGCCCGGGAGAACGTTCGGGAGCATCCCAAGTGGGATAGCGGACACTCCAAGGCTCCGGGGGATCCATATTGGCGCGGATGAAGGGCCATTTGGTATCGCTTCAGGTCGCACTTGAACCCGAATGGCTCTTGTTTGCAACCGCAGACTGGACACTAAAATCGCCGGATGTGTACGATGTCGAAATGTTTCCTGAAATAGGGGGGCTTGTGTCAGGAAGTCCTGCTTGCCGGTTTAGGGAGAAGAAACATCTTATTTTAAGCCCCCCCCCCCTAAAAATAAAAATTAACAAAAAAGGGAAGAATTGATGAAGCAACAACTTACAAGGCCCGGAGCGTCTGAACCCCCATCCCAGCGAAGTGCCGATGCTCACTCACAACTTTTTTCATCTCAGAGTCTGGGGTCAATCACACCCGCCATCCAAAAGCGTTGAGTTCTGGCGCTTGTGGTGGAGAGTGATCTGTGCACCACACCGAAAACCGCCGGCATCTGGGCACCGAGGTGAGCGCTGACCTTCCAGTTTGTTTCACCAGCGCCTCTCACGGTTGGCTGTGGGCGGAGATCCGAAGACCTTCAAGGAGCTAGCGTTGCTGGACAGCAACAACCTGGAAGACAAAAAAAAGGGGATGCCGAGGATTGCAACTTGACAAAGCAAAAACTATCAATTTATATGCTGACATATGCATCCATCCATCTAAGTCTAGAGTTTATGTTCGTAACGCCCCTATCAATCTTGTATGCAGCTGTTCCAAATCCAAGATACCAAAGTCAATATTTTAATTACCCCACCGGAATTAGACCACATATATCAACCCCTCAAGTCATCTCCAACGACAACAACCAATCCATCAACGCCGGGCTCGTAGAAATACATCTAATACCCCCAAAACAAAACCAAAACAAAATGACAACAAAAGAACCAACGGCTAAGGCTTGCTAATCTGCTCCTTTCGGAAGAACTTGAAGAATCCAACGCAAATAATCAACTGCGCGACGAGCGCAATCCAGAACCACACCTTGCTCAATGCAACCCCAACCCCCTCCGAGAAATCAGGGAACACATCTCCCGGCCCAACATTATTTGGCGCCGACGCCCTCGCCACAATCGTCGCCACACTACCAATCACCTGGGCAATCAACATAGCGACACATACATGAATCCTCGTCAGCGTGAGCATCAAAATCATGCCGATGCCCGCATTCTGCACCGTGTCCAACAGCCCGAGCCAAAGCCAGAGCGACCTTGACAAGATTGCCGACCACAGCGCGGACCCTGTCCAGGGGAGATACAAGCCAAACCCTGACGTGCCCCAGAGCATCTGCGCCCAGCGGGGGGCGCCAAGGCCGAGGGCAAAGAGGGGAAGCCACCAGGGATGGCGCTTGCTGACGACGGCAAAGAAGGCTAAAAAGGCAGCCCAGACGACGATGTAGAAAAAGGCCGTCAGTAGAAGGGTGCCCCATACGGGGAGGTGCTGGCTGCTGAAGAGGTAGAACCAGTTCCTACCATAGGGAGAGGAGAGGAAATAGTTTTGGAGTATGACTGCGACGAAGAACCAGAGGGTGGTTTTTCGCCGGAGGATGGAGGCGTAGAGGGAGGGGACTTCATCAGGGGATTGACGGTAGTAGTTTGGTAGTCCAATGAAGAGGATGACGCCGCATGCGAAGAGGATGATGGCGATGAGGAAGGTCACGGGGAAGAGAACCGGGAGCGGTGAGATGGGTCCGAGTTGGGAGCCGGTGGCCGAGGCTGTGGAGAGGAGGTTGCCCCAAAACCAGAGCATCACTGTGTAGGTTTGCTGGACGCCTTGGATGACGCAGGCGCGCCAGATCCAGGTTTCCACTGGGGAGCCACCTTCGTCTCCAAAGTTGAAGGCGAAGAAGATCGCACCGCTCGAGGAACCGGTCGCGTACAACCCGGTGGCAGCGTTTTGGATCCATACGCGGGTGGCGGGGTCCGAAGAGAACGGGGCAACGCCGATGAAGAGGAAGGCTAGGCCGTAGAAGATCCAGGGGAGGGTCAAAGAGTAGATTGCTTTTGTTGTGCGCGAGAGAATGCCCCAAAGAATAGATGTAACGAGGTAGATGGAGGCGACAGCGTAAAGTCGAGTTGCAGTTTGACCAAGCTCGCCGGTGAGGAGTGTGATCTGGTACGAGTTGGACGCGATGATTTGACCGAAGGCAAGGAAGATGGAGTAGATGGGCCATTCACCAAGTCGTCTCTGGAGGAGTCTGAAGGCAACTTTAGTAAAAAAACCCTACATTTCACAAACACGGATAAAACTCACTTCTTCAACCCTGTAGGCGGGACATAGTCCTCAGCCAAACCGTACTCCTCCCGCTTCAACTTCTCTGCGTCCCTCCGCGCATACGCCATTGCACCAGCGTCAGGGCTCTCGGTTCCCTTTTGGCCCGATACCAACCCCGCTGTGGAGGTATGTCTTGCGTGACCCGTCCCGAGCTTGACGTCCCTCATAGCATCAAAGAAGTCCCGCTCACTCTCGACCAGGTACTCCTCAATACAGAGCGCGGAGATGGAGTTCTTGGCGTTCAGCTTATCAAGCTTCTTCTCAAACACCGACGAGAACTTGCCGTCGGCATCCGTGAAGAAGGCATCCACCTGCTGCAGCTTGAAGTCGGTCCGACCTCCCACCACCATGTCAACCGACACGATGCTGTGGAGACTGGTAGATCCAAGGTTATGCATCCCCAACCTCGGTCGAGGCGGAGTCAGCGCACCAGAATCCGAGTAAATAGATCCTACATCACTGTTCCGTGGACTCTGCGAGTGGCCAAACCCGCCGAACCCAGGGGGCGGGAGGTCCGGTGTCGACCGTCCTGTGGGTGGCAGTGGCCACTCAGGTGAAGAAGGCCGCTCGGGGAGGAACATCGACCCAGTCTTCGGCGTCGTAGGCGTCAGTGCTCTCGACGGCGACAGACTATCGGCGGCCCCTCGGGACGGATCGACCGTCAGCCTTTTCTTCCCCTTGAACCGCATCTTATGATGCATCTTGATCGACCTGCCCTGCAGTTTCTCCAAGCCCTCAAGCCACTGCGCAACTGGGAACCTCTGCTTAGCGGACCACGCTCTCATCTTGGCCCTGACATCCTTCTTCGACTCCAGCGCGGCCACCACGGCCTGTTTGAATTGGCTCAGCAAGTGCGTCGTGCTCGCGCTCTCAATCGTATACCACCATCCCGGCATCTGGCCGAGTCCTCCCACCTTGGCACCCACTCCCAAGGCGCCCTTGCGCCCAAACTCGACCGCGACGAGACCAAACGGCTCATCTCTAGAGGGGATCAGCGCAAACTCAGCTCCGCTGAAGATGTACGGTGGCAAGCTCGTAAACTCCGGCTTGCTAAATACGCGCTTCGGATACAACTCCATCAGCTTCGACAACTTCATTGCCGCAAACTTGCCATACAAGTCAATCGTCGGCCCGATGCAAACGAGTTGAGTGTTCGGATACTCCTCCAGCACAGCCGGGAACAGATCAGCGATGAGATCAACGCCCTTTTGCTGACTCCATCTGCCCACAAAGACAAATAGCTCCGCGTCCGGGTTGGCTTCCAACCCAGCCCATTCCTGCGTCTGCCTCCTCAACTCGCCGCGGGACGCCTCAAACTCGGCATCGATCACGACATCCTCGTCATGCTTTGCTGCAGCGTCCCACTCTTCCATATCACTAGGATCCGGATTCGGAAGCTGCCCAATCTGCGACAGACCCCAAAAGATGGGGTACCGCGCAAACGAACGGTCGCCGTATTTCTTTGACACGCCCACGGCGCCGAAGCCAGCCTGGTGCACGCGGAGGTATGAGACGGCCGCATGCAAGAGGTTGAAGACGCTGCCAAACTGGACGTATTGCTGAACGATGTCGGAGGGGAGGTTAAAGACTCCGCAGACTTCCTTGCGTTCCTCGGGTGTGCGAAGCGGCCATAGGCCCTGAAACTCGGCGTTGTGAAGAGAAAGGCAGCAAGGGATGGTAGTGGAGGGAAGGAGGTACAGGGGGGCGATGCCACCATGGTAGTCGTTGATGTGGTAGATGTCGACTGTTCAAGTCGGGTTGCGGTTAGTGGGGTGCTTTGGAATAGCAGCAGGGAGAGGAGGGGTAAAAAAAAAACATACCAGGAAAGCGGGTGATGGTCTGCGCGATGCATTGGTTCCAAGTAGAATAGTAAATGGCGCTGTCAATGTTGTCCATTCGAGGCGGGTATGGCTCAGCTTTTGTTTGCTGCCGGAAGACAGGCGCGTCAAGGAGCACATAAGTGATGTTTTCGACTTGGTGGTAGGAGACATTGACCTGATATGTCGCGTCGAGAATGGTAACCGTCATTGGCTCTGCGCACTCCTCTGGGACTTCGGGGTACTTGATGTCGCCCACACAGGGGACGACCCAGATGAGGTCTTGGTGGCCCAAAGCCTTGCCCATGAGCTGCGCCATCACACCCAAGCCACCAATCTTAACCTTGACGTTCCAGTCGTCGATATTGTACTCAACCGTGGCGATGAGAACCGTCCGGCGCTTAGGCGGCAGGTCTGACAAGCTAACCGCCGCCGTTTCTCCCAAATCCGATGCCGAAGACAGAGAACCACGCCGACTGCGGGACTTCATGGCTGACACCTTGGATCGCACCTTTGCATTTGTCTGATGGAAGACCCCCGAGAGCGTGATGGTCGGCCCCTTGATGCCCTTTTCAACAACCTTGACCTTGTAAAACGACCCGATAAAGACAAACACGGCCGCAAACCCAGTTGCGACAGGCAGCAGCCACAGGAGAACGAAAAACGCCAGCTGCACCCTCCTGTCGCCCTGCGGTACAAGCTCGTATCGTAACGTCCCGTCATCGAGTGCAAACCGGTACGAAAGGTATGGGTACTCAGGGCCATCCGTGACGTTGATGACCGTCGGTGCCATGGCCGAAGGCGGCATCCTGTCAAGAACAAAGTCCTTGTCAATATCGCCAAAGATGAACGTCTGATCCGGCTGGCCGTCGGGATTCATGCCCCAGACGTTGACTTGCACCGTGCCTGGCCACTCGTCCATATAATGCCACTCCCACCTGCCATCCCCGGCGTGCTGCAGCATATTCTTGATTCCCGCGTCAAAGCCAAACTGGTTGAACCTCCCGTTGGCCCAGAGATGCGGAAACCGCCGCAGCCCCTTGTCGAATCCGACATCGCCATGCTGAACGAACGACGAGCTCCCAAGCAGCCGACTGAAATACTGCACGATAACATGCTGGCCTTCCCATTCCTGCTGCTTCGTTCCAGCCCATGCTTGGTCTTTCAATACCACCACCTCCCCGCCCTCGTACCCAGTCCACTCACTCCAGCTCGATCCCCAATTGAGAGAATACCGCCACAGATCAGCGCCCGGCGCGGTGTGCTTGACTCTGAGCTTGCCATCCCTGTCCTGCGCCAGGAGCGACGCGGAATAATTGCCCGTTGCGGGGAAAACGAGTGGATTATCCGTCTTCCCGACGCGAATCAAGAACGTGTCGATAGCCTGTGTAAAGCTCCCCAGGTCCTCCGTCGTCGCGTTCGCCACGCTAATGGCATGGATCCCGTCGCTGAGGCTCAGCCTAGCACTCCATCTCCACGCGCTAGGGAGGGCACCGATAAAGGGAGCGCGATCTGCGCCGCCGTCGGCGGGGGATACTTCGGCGCATTTGACGGAGCCAGGGACAAGAGCGCCAGCGATGGTGCCTCCTGCGCCGGTGGAGTTGATGCGCAGCGAGGAGGTGACTGAGTCGCAGCTCATGGCGGCAGAGAAGTGAAAGGCAATGTCAACTTCGGTTGAGGAGGAGCCAGTAGAAGACACAGGGACGTCGTGGCCAGGGAGGAACTTTGTGATCATTGGCGGGGGCGGAACCCATCTGGAAGCGGGGACATAGGCGCGGAACTCGTAGGGGAGGAGAGTGATGGTGTCGGCACAGCCAGAGAATGATTGGGAGCCGTTGATGAAGAGTTTTTGGGACGAGTTGCCAACAGTAAAGCTGTGGTGGGGGAAGAAAAGGTTCTTGACTGGTGTGCCGGCGTCGAAGGGAGAAAGGAAGGAGGCGTTGGAGCTGCAGTTGAACGTATAGGTTGTCGTGTCGTTCTTGTTGTGAAAGACAAGCCAGATCGGCGGGGTGTCGCCGAGATCTTGGACGCCAGGATACGCGGATCGCACGACGCTCCAGATTCCGGTTTCGGTGCCTGTACCGTTGCTTCCCGGGAGGTAGATGTAGTCAGTCTGGTTGGAGAGCTGGCTGAGGAATAGACCGTCGGTAAGAACTGGGTATTGCTGGCGGAGGTGGAACATGGACTTCATAATCCCCCTGACGGGGTGTGATGGATCTCTGTGGTCCCACGAGTTCTTGACATCTTTGCAACCATCCAGCGTGGAGTTGAGCGGCATGTTGAAGTACTGGGTACTGCTGCCGGCATAGCACCCATGAAGATACCAGGCCGGGGAAGGCGACATGGCCTGCCGACCGAAGATGTAGTTATCGGCGGTGTTATCCAATACGTAAAATGCTTGTTCTTCTCCCCATAGGACCAGAGGGATACCGGGAAGGAGAATCGTTGTGATAAACTGGCCAAGCAGCATGCGGTGGACGCCTTGTCGAATACCCGGCCATCGGAAAACATCCTGGTTCGTTACACCAAACATGTGCCGGGGATCCAGGACGCCAGTATCGGCATTCACAAAGTCGTTAGAAATCAACATTTGGTTCCACGCATCAACCCAGCTCATTGGAAGGTCAAAGCCAGCTTCTAGGTTGCCGTCCATGCCCAAGAACCTTGTCATGAAGCGGTATACTGAGTACGAAAAGGCAGCCGCATCAAGCGCGATCTGTTGCGACTCTCTGAGAAAGTACTTGCTGTCTGATGCGTTGTTGAGCATCACTGCCTCGGTGAGATTCTTCAGCCATTGATCCGGCTGGCGACCGCGTCCAAGATAGATAGACCCAATGTTGTTGCCGCCCGTGATTTCGCCTGGAAGGAAGAAGTTCTTTTTGCCGACCTGTCGGGCGCATTCGCGAACGGCAGCAGAAAAGTTTCCAGAGGCGTCTGCTGTCACCTGGATGGCCTTGTCGTAACGGAACCCATCGATGTCTAGCATCCGGATAGCCATGCAAGAGAAGTGCGAGAGCTTTTCGCGAACTGATGGAACCCACTCGCGAAGGCGATCTTGAACAGAGGCGAACTTGGTGATTTGGCGACGATAATCGGGGTACACGCCGAAGGCTTCCGTATCACCGAACTGTTGAAGGGTATCCGTTAGGGCTGCGGCTTAGGAAAGAGAACGGGTGCCATCATGGGAAGTCAAACAACGAACGAAAGCTATGCCGGACTCACCTGATCAAAGTCAGAGTTGTAGCATCCCTTAAACTCATCAACATAGATCTGATCAATCGGGTAGCCAGTTTCGTTCCAGAACCGAGGAAAGGAGCAAGTCTCGTTGTAACTGTCGCTAACATCAAAGTCAAGATAGCGCCTCGATGTCTTCCAAACCACTTTGTGTTCCTCCGGGGCGAATGGTGTCGACTCGTTCAAGAAACCCTCGAATCCAAGGAGATCACCCATGCTAGGCGATGTCAGCACCCTGATCAAGTCCCAGTTGAGTAGAAGAGACTTACGTTGCGACCGTGTTATCGAAGAGAACATACATCCCTCGCTTGTGGATCTCGTCGACGGCACGCCGCCACTCCAAGATGTTTCCGTAATGAGCGTCTAGTAAGGTAAGATCGAGGGGCTGTGAGGAAAATCGAGTTAGTTTTGTGACCCATGACCGAGTCCTCGTGGTTCCGTAACTTACAGAGTACGAATCGGATTGCCAAGGTTGGTTAATGAACGGTGAGCCAGCGATGTAAATGCCCTAAAACTTGTGAGCAGAGAGAAATAGCGCACCGTCAGCAAGACCATCCCACCTTAACACCCATTCCATGAATGTAATCCAAGCTGTCGATGAGGCCTTGGACATCCCCTCCATGGCGCATCTGCGTGCTGGTGATGTCCTGCTCAAACACGGTTCCGTTCGCATTATCGTTGGAGGGGTTTCCATTCACGAAGCGGTCGATGAATAGAGTATAGATAGGAAACCTCCAGTTGGAGGGCGACTCTGTGTAAGTGTGGTCTTCCCACTCGCCCCAATAGTCGAGCGGGTGGATAGCAGTTTTGTTCTGATTGAGGTTATGGTCCACATATTTGGGATCATATCGAAGCGAATGCGTTAGGGTAGCCCCGAGACCCAGCGCGAGGGTCAAGGAGTAGAGGATAGACATTGTTACAGATGAAACGAAAGCATCTCTGGGTGAGCAAGGCGCTTCAGAGGTCGACGGGAGTGGGAGCGGAAAGGAAAGGAAAACAGGGAATGGGTTTTTCGAGAAACGAGAGAGAATGTACTAGGGCGGGGGCAAAAGTGAATGAGAACGATCGGAACGGCAGATGTGCCAGTGGCGGAGGTAACGGTTGAGAAAGAAGAAAGAGGGGGAAGTTCTCGGAGAGGAGACGAGAAAGCGAATGTCGTGATGTGTGGTGTTAGTGTGGAAAGCTGAATACGAGATAGAGGGCGCAGAAATCGTTAACATGCAGAGTAAGGCTCATATTGAGGACGAGGGCACAGCATCCATCAACATATTGGCAGGTTGGAAGGCCCAAAGCGGTGGGCCTTCGTCGCCGCACCGCATTCCCAGTCCAGGAGGTGCCATCGCTCCTGCATGGCGATTCCAAGCTGAGACACACGGAGTCGATAGTGTGGCTTCTTCTCCGCGGTCCTCACCAACAACCATCAGGTTCCTCTGCTTCCGGTAGGGGGACGTCTCCCAGCCGCTGTTACGAGCGCCTGGCCATTTTGAGGATAAACAGCCTCAAGTCCCGAGCGCAAGATCCCCGACCAGTGGCATGAAAATCCCAGCGCCATGGGCGAGAAGGCGTCATCGGCCAAGACGGCAAAAATTTGAGTTCTGATGAAGAATCTGCTCTGTCTGATAAAGGGGCATATCCCCCGAGCGCATCGAGCAGGGTCCAACCTGTCCAAGTCTACAGCCTTGACTGCAAAAGATCCCTTGGCATCCAATGTTGGAGGTTGCGACAGGGCGAGACGCCCACAAAGTGCCCTTTCTTCAGCCGCAGGAGGCGGGCAACCATAGGGGTGATTAGGAAAAAGCCACTATGCCGTCAAGGACTCAAAATTCGAGCAGCGATTGGCAGGAGATAGCCACTCGACCGATCGTCCAAGTATGTGTTCCTGGTCTTTGGAGGCTGAAGATGCCGTGGGGGGTCACCGCATATTCGTGCAGGTCCGCGCCGAGTGGTGCACCATCTCGGATCAAACACGGGTAAGCAAACTTTTATGCACCCTGCTGTGTCGGGCATAAAAACCCGGTAACTGAGGAAAAGAGTTCTGTTGCCTGTCCTGCCTCCGCCCAACGCCGTATAGAGTAGGACGGTGCAAAAGAGGTGCAAAACTTAGAAAACCCGCCGGTAGCGGTAGGACTCGAACATGAGGAAAAGGAGGCCCGAAGCGGAGAAAGCAGCGAGCAAGATCGACAGTCAGCGGTGGACACAAAGAAGGCTGCATGCCCCTCAGTCGCGGACAGATCGCGAATATCTAACAGGTCCTCGAAAGCATACAGAACCCCCCCCCCCCCC
>Ga0247770_1000566_pt1 | contig 34923 bp, 38 predicted proteins | sample UWRJL136409B6_FD_179943 | JGI IMG/M metagenome (GOLD analysis project Ga0247770, IMG submission 179943) | Plant litter microbial communities from Arlington Agricultural Research Station in Wisconsin, United States - UWRJ-L136-409B-6 | ecosystem: Environmental > Terrestrial > Plant litter >... | reverse complement strand
CACACCGTGTCGGGCTATCCGTGGGGCGATCTCGGGGATGCCACGGTCGTGGATGTAAGTAGCACTCCCAGCAAAACAAAGCCCGTACTGACTGGCGTAGATGGGGGGGAACCAAGGTTTTGTGTCCTTCGCCATTGCCGAGGAATTCCCCCGGCTCAAGTTCATTGTGCAGGACACGGAGGGCATGCGCAAGCCTGGGGCCATGGGCGAGCTGCCTGCACATCTCGAGGGGCGCGTGAAGCGAACAGTGCACGATTTCTTCCAGCCGCAGACGGTGGTGGCCGACGTCTACTTCTTCCGCTGGATTTTCCACGGCTTCTCGGACAAGTACAATGTTAAGATCCTGCAGGCGCTGCGGCCGGCTCTGCGGAAAGGAGCCCGTGTCGTCATCAACGACGGGACCCTCCCCGAGCCTCTCACGGCAAGCTACCTGCAGGAGCGCAACATTCGCACCATGGACGCCTTCAACCAGGTCACGGTCAACGCACGCGAGAGGGAGATTGACGACTGGAGCGAGCTCTTCCGGCAGACGGATGACCGGTACAAGTTCAAGGGGGCGTGGAAGCCCGAGAATAGTCACATGTGGTTCATCGAAGCGGAATGGACCGGTTGATTGTGTGCTAGCTAGTTAGCCTTGCTATCAATGCTATGGTGCCAGTGATGCACCTATGCCCCTAAAGCTGATGCTACCAAAGCTCAAAACCTGCAACGTGCATTTGTTCATCGAAATGCCATGCCGCATGACTCAAGTCCAGAGGAAGTGGTCGGCGCCGGGGATCTGGCGATGTCCGGCCACATCGAAGGACTTGACGATGGCGTCAAGCCCCTCCTTCTCCTCCGCGGTGATCTCCACAACCTGGGTATTCTCGATGACGCGACGGGCTGCGGTGGCGCCGGGGATGGGGATCAAGTTGCCGACATCACCCGTGTTGGAGTGGGCGCGAATCCAGGCGAGGGCGAGCTGGGCAGGGGTGACGCCCTTCTTGGTGGCAAATGACTTCACCTTGTCGACGAGGTCAAGGTTCTTCTGAAAGTTCTCGGGCTGGAAGCGACCAAACATGTGGCGGCCGTCGCCCTGGGGAATGTCCTCGAGCTTCTTGATCTCGCCCGTGAGGAAGCCGTAGCCGAGGGGCGCGTACGACAGCAGGACGACGTTGCACTCCTTGGCGGCCAGAGCGACGCCGTTGTCGAGGATCTCGGTGCTCCAGAGCGAGAACTCGACCTCGGCAAAGGCGATGGGTACAACTGCCGCGGCGCGGCGAATGGTGTCAGCACGGACCTCAGACAGGCCGACGGCGCCAATCTTGCCCTCGTCCTGGAGCTGCTTGAGGGCGCCAATAGTGACCTCGACGGGAACGTTGGGGTCCATGCGGGCAGGGCCAAAGACATCAATCTTCTTGACGGCGCCGAGGATGTTGTTGCACTCCTCCCAGCTGGCGCGAACTTCCTCGGGTGTGCATTGGGCCGCGAAAGTGGCGGGGTTGAAGCAGGCACGAATGAAGAGGGTCACCTTGGACGCATCCTCGGGGTACTTGGTGAAGTAGCGCTTGAGGAGCTCCAGGCCAGCAGTGGGAGGGTCGGGAGGGTATCCGTAAACGGACGAGGTCGACCAAATGGTGGCACCGTTCTCGATGGCTGCCTTCATAGCCTCAAAGGCCTGGTCATCGGGCACCTTCTTCGGGCGCCAGGTGTAGCCGAGGAGGCCGAGTCCAGTCGAAGGAAGGGGAGCCATGATGTATGCCTGGTGTCTGGGTGAATGTGAGGCTGTGTGGTTGAAGTATGATGGTTTGAACGAGGAATTGAACGGTCGAACTTGAAAGGCAGGCTGGTGACGTTCTCCTTTCAGGGTTAGGGCTGAGTGGGAAGGATTATGGCCTTTGTCACCAAATTCGGTTTTATGGATGGATGGATGGATCGGATTGGATTGGATTGGATTGAATTATTCGGTTTTATGCACCTGCCAGCAGGAGATCGCGCCTTCCTCTGGAGATAACCCCGCGGTGGGGCAATTGCGTGGGGGTCACAAGCTGGGCTCAGCCCTGCGGGCCCAACCGACCCACCACTGCTCGCGCCGGGCTGCGGCCTTAATTCCGTAAACGCCACGCGACCAACCACAAACCGGACCCGAGTTCGGTCCTGATTCGGTCCCTCCTTCCCCCATTCGTACATAGGTCCATGTACCACGCGAAAAGGGAAGCAACGTGCCAATGTGGAAGAAAGATGAGGCCACGCCCCTGCTCGTAAAGCGGACCCTCCAACCCAATCGGCAATCGCGTTTCGACATGGCTCCCTTCGACCCCTCCCGTCTTGGCCTGACATTCACGGCGCGCACCCACAATGACACTTATGCAGAGATTGACCCCGCCGTCCCGAACCCCGCCCCGTGCGCCGGCAAGACGGTGCTTGTAACGGGCGCTGCCAAAGGGATTGGCCGAGCGATCGTGGCATCGTATGCCAAGGCGGGTGCGAGCCGCATCGCCATCACAGCCCGTGGTGACCTGTCGGACACATATGCTGCCGCAGTCAAGGCAGCCGCGGACGCTGGTCGCCAAGTCGAGTTGCTGGCCCTCCACCTCGACGTGACCGATCACGCTTCCATCGAGGTCTGCGTCGACGAACTGACCAAGAAGTGGGGCCACCTTGACATCTTGGTCAACAATGCCGGCTATCTCGCTCCCTTCGTGCCCCTGGGCGAGGGCAACAGCTACGACTGGTGGCTGACCTGGGAAGTCAATGTCCGCGGCGTCTATTGGGTTGTCCGTGCTCTCCTCCCACTTCTCCTCAAGAGCACCGACAAGACCGTCATCAACCTCAGCTCAGTCGGCGCTCTAGCACTTACCCCGGGCGCCAGCGCCTACCAGCCATCCAAGCTAGCTGTCACCCGTATCTCCGAATACCTCATGCTTGACTACGGTTCCCAGGTCTGTCCCAGCTGCAGGGCGCTTACAAAACATCTCACTAATGTTGCCAAAAAGGGACTGCTCGCGTACTCGGTACATCCCGCCTCTGTAGCCACCGACCTCGCAAATCAGATGCCCCCCGAGATTGTCAAAGGTGAGTAAGGCCACAAACCCGCCGGACAATACTGCTTCTCCGTGGAGAAACTGACCGCCCACTCTCAACAGCCGTTTGTCACGACACGCCTGAGCTGGCTGGAGATAGCATTGTCTTTTTGACGAATAAGCGGAGAGACTGGTTGGCCGGCAGATACGTAAGCTGTGCCTGGAATATGCCCGAGCTGATGGCAAAGGAGAAGGAGGTGGTGGAGAAGGACCTCCTCAAGATTCGAGTTCTGTTTCAGTGAGATGCAAATGACAGTTTATGCACAAGTCTGACTGTAATGACGTCATGATGGTGCTTCAACAATCCCAAACCCCTAAAAGTGTCTTTCAATGTTATGGTCTCAATTTCCTGCCTGCATTGCTCTGACAGTAACACTTCAGCGATGCTATATCGGGGTTGAGCATCTTGCACCTGAACCCTGGCTTCTTCATGGCATAGAGCAATTATTTCTCCCAGAAGAATGGGTTAGAGCTAAAGCTGAGAACAGAACTCGGGTCCAGACCCCACCTCGTTCTTATTGCGCTCCTCTCGAGATGGTCGTGGCTGAACTCAGGTCTACACAAAAGTCTTGATAGGATAGAATGTTACGGATTGAATGCGACGACATCTTCAACAACCCAAGTGCAGAGTTATTTGCTGACAATCTCAAATCGGTAACCGCCGCACACCCATCTCTGAATTCAACCAGCATGGAGCGCTTTCCACGCACCCCCGAAGACGCTGACAAGCTTCTGAAACTGTCCGATTTGCTTCGTGATGCCGCTCTGACAGTCAAGGAAGAATGGGCCAAAGAGGTCTTTACTGAGTCGTCGGCCAACCCCAACGGCAAGGCCAACGGTAATCATGGCCATCACGGCCACAAAGCCACAGCTCGCATCCTCCCGAGCCGCAAGCTGTGGGATGCCGAGCGGACCATCGAGGCCATATCTGGTGTCTTGGTCGAGCTGGTCTCGGAGCCCCATCAGCGCATCCAACAGGTCCTAACGCAGTACATGGAGTCTCGCGCCTTGTTCATTGCCGCCGAGCGCAGAATTCCCGACCTCCTGGCCGAAGCTGGTGATGAAGGTCTAGATATCAAGACGCTCGGGGAAAAGACCAACATCGAGTATCGGAAGTTGGGTACGTGGCTCTCTCAAGCTTTTTACAGTTTCAACATTTCTTCTGCACTTGAATTGCTATCATAAAATGGAATTTAGGTCTCTTGCCTTTAATCATTTGTTAAACCTGTGTGTAAATGGCTGACCTATACGAAGCTCGCATTCTCCGAACATTGTGTTCCACCCATATCTTCAGTGAAGTGGCTGAAGGTCGGTTCACCAACAACCGCATCTCAGCTGCCCTCGTCAACAACCCCGGGCTTCGAGCATATGTGCAGCTATTGTAAGAACCTCACATTACCGAGTTGAACAGCAGAGCTAATTAAAACAGCGGCCTGCACGTTTCAGCCTCGGCCGAACATCTTCCACGCTACCTCGTCGGCCCCAAGGGCGCGTCGTACAAGGTAGAGGAGACGGCCTTCCACCATGCCATGGGCACCGACCGCCCGCTCTGGGAGTGGATGACGCAGCGTCTGCCCTCGGACCAGGTAACGTCTGATGGCCCCGGTTATCCAGGTGTTCCCGAGCTGGCCAATTGCTCCGTCACGTTTGACCACAAGGGCCTGGTTGGCCGGCCTGAGCTGGAGAACTTTGCTCTGGCCATGGTCGGCGGAGGCCAGGCGTCGGGCACCGCACACGCATTCGGTAAGACACAAGCTCAAATACGAAAATGTTTTTCTGACGTCTTGTAGATTTCCCCTGGGGAGAACTGGGAGATGGCCTGGTTGTTGACGTTGGTGGTGGCGTGGGTGAGTGTTTTAACCCCTGTTATCTCGATGGTACGACTGACAAATAATTCAGGCGGTTTCGTCTTGCAACTGCTACCCATCTATCCCCGTCTGCGGTTCGTGGTTCAGGACCGACCGGAAAACGTGGAGCGCGGAGAGCGCGAGATTTTTCCGGCCAAGGCTCCCGACGCACTCGCCAACGGCAGAGTCAAGTTCATGGCGCACGACTTCTTCAACGCGAACCCGGTGCAGAATGCAGATGTCTACTGGCTTAGAGGAATTCTGTATGTTTCCTTCCCTTATTCTCTGTGAGTTGACGCTTACTTGTCAGACACGACTGGTCCGATGATTACTGCGTGGCCATCCTCAAGGCGATCAAGGCTTCCATGGGCCCTAACTCACGCATCCTCATCTGCGACCCCGTCATGAACACGACGTTCGGCTGCAGCGAGATCCCTGCTGCGCCGAGCCCCCTCCCAGCCAACTACGGCTACCATGTGCGCTACTGTCACAACCGCGACATGGGCTTGATGGCCACAATCAACGGCATCGAAAGGACCCCCTCCGAGTTCAAGGCTTTGTTTGAGCAGGCTGGGCTGCGACTGGTCAAGTTCTGGGAGACGAGGAGCATGGTCGGCATCACGGAGGCGGGTTTGTAGTCTATGCGGCTTTGAATACAAGATGAGAAATAGTAAATCTGCGTGTTTTACGTTACATGCCTCTAATCAACCAAGGAGAGCAAAAATTTTGGCTGCCGCCTAAATCAGCACTTTTTGTGACCCTAACTATCGCCAAGTGCGAGAAAAAGTAAGATCAAGACCAGTCGGATAGTTTGCTCGGGATAGCGTGGTAGGCGTTGAACACGCCCTTGGGGTCGAACTTGTTCTTGAGCTCCGTGAGACGCTTCTGGCGCCACTTGTCGCGCCCATAGAGCTGCGACAGGGGCTCGTCCCCGTGGGCATAGTTCTGGTAGACGTGGGTGATGGGGTAGCCCGAGATGTTGGGCTTGGCGAAGTGGTCACGCCAGCGCTTGGCGAAGGCATCTCCGGCTGCTGAGACCGTCTTGTCGTCAAATGCGATCTCGAACTCGACCAGGTGCTCGATGCCTCCGCGGTGCGGAAACGCGTCATAGGCATCTGGCAGCGCGTTGATACCTTGCTGCGCAAAGGTCTCGACGAGGAAGGTGCTCGAGTTGGCGGCCGGGTTCGCCTTGATGAAGGCCCCAAACTCGCTCCACAGCTGCTTGAACGAGGGCGCATCCAGCCGTTTGGTGCCTATGCCGTACATGATGTGGTTCTGGCCCTTGGCGCACTTGAGCAGCGTGATGCCGCCCGCGCCCTTGATGGGCAGCTCATCCCACGAGAACATGTTCTCGTTCAGGGATAGGCTGAAGGACTGAAACTTGCGCGTGTACTTGCGTCCCTCCTCCATGGTCCCGGCGTAGACGAGGTTGAGAGCCACGAGGGTCTACGTGTGGTGAGCAGTTGGATACATCTTCAGCAAAGCGCAACATCAAACTTACCTCGAGGGTCGCGGGGTCGACGGTGCCGACGAGGATGAGAGACAGAGGAGCCGGCAGGGGCACCAGGGCATTCATGGCGTCGATGACTGACCCGACCTTGTCGACGCTGAATGCCAAGTTGGCCTCATAGTGCTGTCCACCATTTGAAGCCGGGTAGGTCTCGTACGTCGTCTCAATGACCACTCCAAAGTTTTGGCCGGCACCGCGGACGCCCCAGAATAGGTCGCTATTGACCTTGTCGGAAGCATCGATGATGGTTCCGTTCCACAGCGCCAAGCGCACCTTGCGGACATTATCACTGGTCAGGCCGTGCAAACCCTGGAGTCGACCGACACCACCGCCGAGCATGGCGCCTGTTGATCCGACGCAAGGGCACGATCCTACGGCTGCATCCTCTCAGCTACTTATTTCAGGCAGTTGCAATGAGGACATCTGTCAACTTACTGACTTGCCTCCCCGCGGCGGCCAGGGCACGAATGAGATCCAGGAAGGAGGCACCGCTGCCAATTGTGGCCGTCTTGTCCGAGTTGATCTTGGAGTAGTTGAACTTCTCCATGTTGATCATGACGACATTCTGAGCTGTCTCAAGCGTGGTCGAGTACCCGTGCCCGCCCGACTTGGCAAGGAACGGGATGTTATTGCTCGTCATGTAGCGGAGCTGTCATGTCTGATTTAGCGAATGCACGTTGCAGAATGGTACGGTGACAAGAGGGGACGCACGCCATCGCCAAGGGCCTTCTCGTTCTCCGGGAGGAAGACAAGCTTGAAAGTCGGGGCCTTGTAGGCGTCCCATCGTTGCGACTTCTGGGCAAAGGACGGCCAAGACGTATTATGCACGAAATTGGCTATTGACGCAGGCCAGCCGGGTTCTTGCCGCTCGAACCCGGCCCAGTGCACTGGTGTTGCAACACACGAGACCGCCGAGGCGGCCGACAGGACGTATAGGGGAAATCGCAGCATTTTGAGACGAAAAAATGGCTTGAAATTGTCGGACTTTCGAGAGGAGAAGCCTGAGCAACAGCACCACAGATCTACATTTTATACTCCTGCCCTCGTCGCCCCCTAATCCAGAAATGGGACAGCTCCTATCCAAGCTGAGAGCTCGGGCTGACGGTATCCCCGGTTGTCATTCGACTGTGCCGCCGTCGCTTAGTCCCGCTGCCTTGTGTCTTTGTGTGTTGTGGGAGATTGCGGTTGCACCGTCAGCCGGAGCACGGCCAATGATGTTGGCTCGGCCGTGTGTTGGCTAACAAGGCTGGTAGGCTAAAGGGACCCGAGTTACGGCCGCATCCTTGCTAGTCACACTACGGGACGGAACACTAGTCACAAAAGCGGTCCGCGCCACACTCGCTCAGCTCAATAAAAATACGGAGATGCAACACTGGGGCCAGGCAGACTTATTTTTGCGGAATTCTCACCCAACGCCTTGCTGGTTTTGGAAGCCGGGCCGGCTGCGACAAGAGCAACAGAGTCACGGGGCAAACTGCAAGGTCTGGACGCAGGTCCCAAGAGAGGTAGGTCCTGCAGCGCCGCGCCGGGTAGGTCCCGGCGATTTGGCTCTACAAGTGAGCTTCCCACCACCCCAAAACGTGTTTGCCTGCGTGTGGCCACCCTCCTTGCGCCCCCCCTGGTCCCATCGATCCCCGTGTGACCCGTCCCGGTCTATCCAAACATGGCCTTCACCACGAACGATGCAACTGCGCTGGCTGACAGCATCGAGGCCGCCATCAGCAGCCCCCAGGCCCTCGCCGCCCTCCAGGATGACGCGGCCCGTTGCCGGCTCAGAGATGCCGCTTCCAAGCTGAGCCTCGCCCTCGAGACACGCAATGATGTCATTCATAGGATTGCCTACTCTGTTTGTTGGATGATGATCTAGATTACGAAATCAGACGCTGACGCTTACTTTCTAGCCAATGCAACTAGCGCTTGCCCGTGTCGGGGTCGATGTTGGCCTTTTTGACGCTTTGGCAAGCAGTGGCGGCACAACTTCGACCGAGCTGGCATGCAAGACGAAAGTGGACATTGTGCTGATTGGTGAGAGATCTACCAGATGTATCTCTCTCATATCCAGGTGGGCTAATTGTGCCACAGAACGGCTCTTGAGGTACTACCAGTCCGTCGGGATGATCCTGCAGAGGGGCCCCGATGATTTCGCCCCTAACAACGTCACCGAGGCCTTGGCGTGGGATGGCGGACGAGCAGGGATTTGCGTCCAGTGCGTATCATCCTCCTAATGCCAAAGGGATTGTTATCATAGATGCTTATCGTACCCCCATCAAGGTCGGACCTGGTAGCCCCCTCATTTCTCGCATTTCCCCAGTTTCTCCGCGAGACGGGCTATGCGAACCCCATCGATCCCAAGCACACGCCTTTCAACCTCGGGACCCGCACGGAGCAGACCCTCTTTGAATGGATCAAGGACCACCCCGACACGCTGTTGCACTTCAACACGTGGATGTCAGTTCAGCGTGATCCCCGCTCCACCTTCCTGGATGTTCTTCCGTTCGACCAAGAACTCGCCAATGGCACAGACGATGATTCCATCCTCTTCGTTGACATTGGCGGGTCGCGGGGCCACCAGTGCATCGCGTTCCGGAAGCGGTACCCGCACCTGCGTGGCCGTGTGATATTGCAGGACTTGCCTCATGTCATCAGCCAGGTCAAGACCGACCCTCTCCCGGGATTTGAACGAATTGAGACGGACGCACACGACATGTTTACACCACAGACCATCAAAGGTAGGTACTCAAGTCTGAGGTGTGGAAGTCATTACAGGACTAACTCTGTTAGGCGCCCGGGCTTACTACTTCCGCAACGTGTTCCATGACTGGCCCGATGACAAGTGCAAGACCATCCTGGAGAGCTTGAAGCCGGCGCTATCCAAGGACTCGGTAGTGCTAATCGATGACATTGTTGTTTCTAGCGCCGGGGCCCCGTGGAGAGTCACACTCGGAGACATGACCATGGCTGTGTGTCTGGCAGCAATGGAGCGCACCGAGGTGGAATGGTGCAGGGTTGCTCATGCGGCGGGATTTGAGCTGGTCAAGGTTCTCAAGTATCGGCAGGAGTACGAGGACTCCATCATGGTTCTCAAATTGGCGTGAGCTTTGCCAAGAACTCACCCGATGGGCTATTCGTAGCAATGGCCATACGACCAGCTTTGGAGTAGACATCATTGAATGAGCAAGCGTCTGGAAACATAATTCACTGAAGCAAAAGTAAGATAGGCATGACGTTGAGCAATTAATCACGTGATGTTTTTTATGTTTTATGGGAAATCAAGAGAATTCACGGGGTTAAATGGTGTTATTGCAACATCCCAGCTCACTTCCGATTGCTGATCCGAACCCTGAAACCTGACGGCATGGTGAACCATTTCGTCTCCAACGACCACTCCTGGTCGGGATCAACAATTTTGAGCTACAGGAGTTAGTAAAGGTAGCAAAAGGTCACGGTATCATGCTCACATCATATCTCTGCAACATTGACGGGATGATCTTGTACACCTCAAAGTAGGAGAGGTTCTTGCCCAGGCAGACTCGGTGGCCCGCGCCAAACTACGTTCAGTCATCAGCAACAACACATGAATACAAGCCGAGCAGGGGGGATCCGAACCGTCAAAAGTGAGTTGTACATGGTCTTTTTCTTCTCTTCGCCGCACATCCACCGTTCCGGTCGCCAAACGTCAGGATCACTCCCGTACAGGCCGACTTCTCGATGAACTGCCCACGGGTTCTGCCGCCGAGTCAGTCACATGACGGCATGGTAACAGATTATTGACCTACCATGGAGACTCTAGTTCCTGGCGGGATGAAGTAACTGTCAACCTCGAGACCGCCTTCCGGGACAATACGCTCTAGGGGAAAGCCAATGGGCGGGTGCAGCCGTGATGCTTCCTTAACGCAGGCGTCGAGGTAGGGCAATGTCTGTGATTCCTTCCACGTAACCAATTTGGAGATGCGACCATCGCGTGCCGCAGCATCAACCTCCTCCCGTAGGGTCGCCAAGGTCTTGGGGTTCTTGAGCAGGTGGTATAGCACCACGCTGGCCATGATACTTGTCGTGTCGCCGCCTGCCTGAATATTGGAGTTGGTCCATGTAGGTAGGGCTCTTTCCATCATCAGCTATGTCGTGTCTCTCCACATGACCCAGTCTGACACTTACAGCTCAGGGAGGGAAGAGTCTTTGTCAACCTCCTTGATGAAACATGAGAGAAAGTCTTTCTGGTTGATCTTTTCTCTCTCCTCCTCAGGCAAGGCGAGCCGCTCTCGGATGCGAGCGGCGCCGAACTCGGCCAACGGGTTCCTTTTAGCTGAGACGGGGATCAGCGGGTTGTCTTTCCACAGTTTGTCCAACCATGGCATTTGCGTGTTCTGGTACAGGAATTAGCAACAGGGATTTCGAGACGTGAGTCTAACTCACCGCTGCGACTGCCCGGAAGTACTTCCAGTTGTTCTCCATGACGCCGTCAATATCACCGCCCCGCTCGAGGAAGCCAAGACGCCTTGAAAATGTCACTTCGCCCATGATATCAAACGTGAAAAGCTGCAACCACTCAGACAGATCAAAGTCTCGGGGCTTGTCGGTGAAAAGCTCATCCAGTCGTGAGAAGAAATAGTCGATGGTGGACACAACGAGCGGCTCAAAATTTGTCAAGTTGGCAATCGAGTACAGGTTAGCCACGGGCTTGCGCATCCGCCGATGCAAGTCTTCGTCACGCGTAGCAAAGACGTCAGGGATCTTGCCGCCTTTTATGCGCGGCATGATCGAGTCATAGAACTCAGACTGCCATGGTGTCAATTAGTTTGTCACTTTACAATGGAGCTGATGCTCGGAATGGTACCTTGAGGAACCTCGCCTTGAAGCCGTAAATCTTGTCGATGGCAGCATGTTGTGAGATGAGTACGGCGTTGGGGCCAACGCGGACCACGGTGCCATATCGGCGGTGCAAGTCGGTATGCTTCTGATGGACGTTGCCCGCGACGACCCATGACCGGCGAACCAGATTGGTGAGGGCCGCCAACGGCGGACCGGGGATGTGACTGAGTCGGAAATACGAACGTAACCAGCGGATGACGAGGAGGCCCACCCCAACACTGACCAAAATCCCGGTCAATCTCTCCGCCCGGTCGGTGAACCCCTTCACGGCCGGATCCATGTTGAATATTCGCTCAGAAAGGAGATTGCACGTTATGCTTTGTTTGCTGTGTGGCCGAGACTTTTTACTGGCTTATACGCTGCTGTGGTCGTGTCGAGACAGGGTTCGGTCGACACACACTCGGGTCCCGGGTGTTTCCAACTCGGGTTCCCGTGAACAGCAAACACTTGACTTCGCAACAATCCACAATGACCACCCACGAGATTTCGCCTACGATCTGGAAACTGTTTTTGAATTTGCAAAAGTGATCGAGATGGTAACCTTCAATCTGTCGTATACCGCGCCAGTGAACCCGCCCGGGGCTGAGCCTGTCCTCACGCAGTCACAGATCTGGGAGTGCATCAAGCGCAAGGTCCGCCACGCCGAGCAGTTTGTGCCGGCTATCACACAAACCGAGATACTTTCCGAGTCGAAAGTCGAGGGCGAGGTGGTTTCGCTGCAGCGACGCATTACCTTTGCGCCGGGCGGCCACCCCGCCGGAGCCGAGAACGCCGTCGAGACGTGCCGCTTCTTTGCGCCTTGCCGGGTCGATTTTGTTGCTGCTGATGGGAGCGCCATCATCAATGCCGTGAGCGTGGGGCCGACGGCTCAGCCCGATGACCTGAATTACACCTACATCTTTGAATGGCGTCACCCGGACCTGAAAGCGAATACCAGTGAGGCCGAGATTCAAAAAGAGGCAGATTGGAAGGTAGGCAATCTTCATGTACAGCATATTGAAATTCTCGCGTTGACACCGAGCAGACAACTCAACTGGCAGTGAACTCTACGATAGCGACGATGCGCCGTATGGTAAAAGAGGGGACCCTTAGCTAGCGCGAGGGATGATTGGGGCAAAACTAAGGTAGAAATGCAAAATATCTCCAATAAGTAAACACAGGGCTACTTTTCTGGCATGCCTCACAAAATTCGACATTGTCATGCATCAGATCAATTCAGAGTAGTTATTATCGAGCCTTCGGCATCGTGTATAAAGCGGTTTATTCTCGAAGACCCATGTTTTATAGCACCATCTAGGGACGCGAGTTCGGCTTCAAACCGCAGGTGAGGACACTTTCGATTTAATACGATAGAGGTCCAAACGAGAAGACAAAAGTCAGAGACGTTACATCCTTCCCGCCTTCCGAAGTAAGAAACGATATCCCTCCATCACCCCTTCCCAGCGCTTCCCGTCAGGATCACGGAACATGTCGAACAAATGCGGTTGGTCCTGAAGAAGGGTGATGCCGCACTCCACGTTTGCATCCTTGAGTGCGTCGACGGTCCGCTGCGCCTGCTGCCACGGGATCAGATCATCCTTGGTGCCGAAGACAATGTGAGTGGGAGACTTGTAATTGCCCCGGACGATTTGCGCGTAAGGACTCGCCCGGATGATATCTTCCTTTGGTGGCTGTGGCTGCTGTACATACTTGGCTGCCTCAGCCGGGTTGTCTAGAGTCTCTGGGGCAGGGAGTCCATGGAACAGAACGGGCAGGGTCTGGCCGCGCCAGTTCATGTGCAAGACCAGCCGACTCCGAGCATCTCGCGGTGTCATCCATCCGCCAGCGGCAACGAGTTCGGGCGGGACGTTGTAGGCAGTGATGGGATCCGCGCGGACGCCCTCAAGGATGTTGAAGTCGTCGTGTGAGTAAGCCTCGGAGTGATCAGGCACATTGCGTGTTTGCCAGAAGACGTCTTCGTAGTCGGTTGGGCAGTAGAATACAAGGATACCCTCCGGGGGCGGGATGCTACGCGGGACTAAGGTCCAAGCTAACGACATGGCGAGAGTGCCACCCGTGGACCAGCCGATAACGACGACGCGACCACGTTCGATTGAGAGGAAGCCATGCTTTAGTTCAAGTGCGGGAAGAACATTGTGAGCCCATGCATATGCATCTCTCACATCCGGGATAGGGCCCTCGAGAATTGTAGTCTCGGGACATAAACGGTAATCCACAGCAACAGGAAGAATGCCGTTATCAAGGAGAAGCTGGACTTGGCGCGGCCGCACATCCTTGCGCGACAACATCACATGGCCTCCACCGTGAATCATCAAGCCTAGAGGTACAGCGTCAGTCTTTGCCTCACGGCTTCTTGGGGATTTAGGTCTTAAGGGGGAAAGGCGCACCCACAATCCAATTCTTCTGCGCGGCAACCTGGGCCGGGGACGGATAGTAGACGTCGGCTCGCAGTGGCAGCTTCTTGTCCGTGTGCTTGAATACGAGCGTCTCAATGTTATCCTCCATATCCTGCGGAGTGCTGCGGTATCGTGCAGGGTCGTCGACTGGTTGCTTGAATCCGGTGATGACACGCACGATCTCGGACTCGCGCGTCGATCCTCCCGTCCAAGACACGTGCTGGAAGCCGCTCTCACGCATCGACTTCTCCCAGAATTCGGGGCTGGCGAGCACATACGGCCGTCCGTCGTCAAACAACCACCAGCCTTCGAGCAGACCGAACACTAGATCGAACCAGAACATGCGCCGTGTAAACTCAACGAGCGAGACGAAGCCGTGCGGTCGGAGCAGTTTGTCAATATTGGTCAATGACACGCGCAGATTTGATGTGGCGTGGATGCAGTTGGTCGACAAAACAATGTCGAATTGGCCGTGATATTGTGACGGCGGCTCCTTCTCGATGTTGATGGTGGCATACTTCATGCAATTGTACTTGGCAAACTTTCGCTTCCCCTCTGATACCAGCGACGGCGAGATGTCGGTGAAAGTGTACTCGATCGGGATGCCAGAGCGAACGAGGCGATCGACAACCCATTTTGTTGTGGACCCTGTGCCAGCTCCGAGCTCGATAATGTGAAACTTGCCATCAGGGCCCGGTGTTGCGCCGCTGAGGGCCTTCTCGAGGAAGCGCGTCAAGAGCTGTGACATGATGACGTACATGGGGCTGGTGCTGTACACGTCTTCCAGAATGTCGCGGTTCTTCTTGGAACCGAAGAGCACGGTCAGTGGCTCCTTGGCCCCGCTGATGAGCTTCCCAAGCTCCGAGCCACAGAGGTTTAGCAGCATGTGCTCCTTGGCGTGTTGTGGAAACTCCTGTACCAGCTCGTTGAACAGCTGATTCGACCGGACAGTGTCGACGGCCTGATCTGATCGCACATATGTCTTGCCATTGTAATCGGTAACGTTTCCGTCGTGCAGCACCTCGTAGAGGACATGTCGGAGGTGGTGATGCTTCGGCAGGCTTGGCAGTGGCGGGATCTCGTCCCCAGGACGTAGTGCGGCAAGGTTGATACCAAGGTCCGCGAATGCCTCCACAGTGTAGGCGAGAACCAAGCGCGCATTCTTCTTGTACACGTTTTTGTAGAAGCCCGTGAGCCCGTACGCGTCCTCGAGTTCGCCAAACTGGCCTTTGATGGCCTCAAAGGCGTCAGGTGCTGCCCGGAACTTGTTGTCCGGCGGCAGTGAGCGTGTCGCCATCTTCAGCGGTAACTCGCCAGCAAAAATGCCACGCTCAAAGGTCGGCGTCGGAGGCGTCGGTGTGGGTGCAATGGTCGAGTTGGTTGTATCAGCCGGAGAAACGCGCCTCCCAGCCACGCCGAGGAACATGTCCGCCAAGTCCCCAAAGGTGCTCTCAGATGTGAGCTGGGCCAGATCAAGTGACACGCCAAATGTATTTTCAACATCGCTCATCAGCTCGATGCACAGCAAAGAGTCGAGACCGCGTTCTGCAAGATTGGTAGTCCGCTTGAAGTCCCCTGGAGCACACTCCAAATGACTTCCCAACAAGCTGGCGAGTCGAGCCACCAGGTTCTCCGAGTCTCTTGACCTTCCTCGTTCCTGTGTTGCTGGTACTGGCTCGACAGCCCGTCGTGGTGGTTCATTCACATATACGGACGTCTCAACATGAGCAACCGGGGCTGGTTGCAAGCTGCGGCCGAGCCGCGGGACCAGGTAGGTGCATAGGGACCCGAACGTTTGCAGGTCTTGGAGGTGGTCTTGCGGAATGGAGATGCCGAACACCTCACTGATTTCCGAAACAATCTCTGTGGTGACCAGGGAATCGATACCGAGGTCTGTCAGGGTAATCTCTGCTTGGAATTGGCTGCTGGGAACATCTGTCACCTTGCTGAGCAGCTCACGGAGCTCTTGTTCGAGTCCAGGGCCAGTGGGTCCAGCTGGACTAGGTGCCCTAAAAGCCGGTCGCCCATCTTCCTGATCGGCACGAGCATTTGGGATCCGGGTAGGGCTTGGGGCTCGACTGGGTTGACGATCCCATACCAGGGTGGGGGTTGCAGCAACAACTTCCGTGGTAATGGGAGGCACTGATTGTCCTTCGTTTGCTCGAGACAGGACCTTAGCCAGCGAAGTGATCCTGACTCGGCTGAAGCGTGCCCCGAATGCGACAAACACCAACTTGCCTGTCCCTTGCTCGAATACGAGCACGTCGTTGATGCTCTCCTTGTCCGATGTTGCCGTCGACGTTGCACAGACCTTCCAAGCAGTGCCAGGCTTTACCGCAAAGTCGGGCGAGAAGTGAACGCGGTCGACTTGGGTGCAGACAAAGACTTCGTCAACTGGACACGGCCCAAGGCAGTTGGCGTAGAGCCCTGGGACTTGCAAAAAATTGTCCACAGCGACGGGGCTCGAGAGCAGCCCATCTGCTGCTGCAGGTTGGACTTCCGGTAGGGCGACATGAGCCACTACTGTCCCGTGGTTGCCTGTCACGCGACGCACGCCCTTGTAGAAGTCGTGATACTGTACGACCCGGGAAAACACCTTGTAGACAAGCGACCCCTGTACCACTTCACCTTCTGCCTGCAAGGCGGACTCGTCGAAGTCCCGGTGCCGAATGAGTCTCGAAATGTGATCCATCTCGGCACCAGCACCGGAGTCCTGCAGCGGAATGATACTGATTTTGCCTAGTGCATGTGTTATCGACTTCGTGTAGTTGCCGGTGCTCCCCCGTGGCTGGGACTGGAAGACAAAATCCCACTTGTGTCTCTCATGCTCTGATGGAGTAAAGGAAAGCTTTATCATCTTGTCGTCACTGATGCCAAGAGATGAGGTGATCTCCAGCCCTTCCAGTTGCCCGAAGGGGAAGGCGGGAATTTGCCTCGCCTCGGCCAGCGCTTTTGCCCCCTGTAATGCCAGCTCCATGTAGAGTGGCGCCGGACAGAGCGGCTGCTGTAAAACGGCATGTCCTGTGACAAGCGCTCGCCATTCATCACTGCGGGGATCAATGGTGAAGACCGCACGGCCACTGTTGTCGATACTGGAAAGCGTCATCAATACAGGCTCGGGTTCGGGCGCTGGCTCTTGAGGCGCGTCCAGGACTTTCACTAGCTTGGCCGGCTCGGCTGCGAAGTTAAAGTCCAGCCAGTGGCGCACCTTTTCGAACTGGTAAGGCGGGAGGTTGAGGGCGCGGTAGTCCTGTCGATGAATGCGGTGAAATGGCCAAAACTGGACGTGGAGGCCGTTTTTCCACAGGTTGGTGACCGTGTCTGCCAAAGCACCGAGGGCATCGTCCCGGCTTAGATTGACAGGGCAGAAGAGGTGATCTCTGCTCTCGGCGTCGGAGAGCGAGCGTCGGGCGATGCTTGTGACCGACGAGTTGGAGCCAGCCTCAATCCATGTGCAGGACCCGTACTTGGCCTCGATCCGCTTGATGGCGTCCTCGAAATACACGGGAGTGCGTGTGTGGTCGGCGATCAGCTTCGGGGACGGAGTGGGCCAGCTCTCTCGGTCCGAGGCTGTCTCGACGTGCATCTTTGGGGTGCGGTAGGTGAGGCTGGCGGCTAGCGCCTCAAGCTCAGGGAGGATGGGGTCGCAGAAGCGAGAATGGAAGCCATGGGTCACGTTCAGAACCTTGTACTTGACTGCCGTCGACTTCTTGATGACTTCAACCACAGCGTCGATCTCGGCTGCAGAACCGACCAGAACGTGGCTCCGAGGCCCGTTGTAGCAAGCCACCTCGAGGCCCGAGGAGGGAGTTGTCTTTTTGACCGACGAGATCAACCCCATGGTATTCCCGTGATCCGCATCCAGTGCAATCATGGTGCCCCGTTCGGAACCCCATTTGTCCTGCATGAGGACGGCGCGGCCGTGGACCAACTTCAGCCCGTCCTCGAGTGAGAACACGCCAGCTACCGTCAGCGCGACCAGTTGACCGAAGGAATGACCCACCACGCAGTCGACCTTAAGACCACTACCAATCCACGACTGTGCGCAGGCGTAGTGCAAGGCAAATTGCATCGTCTGTAGCTGCACCACATCGTCCATGGGCGTGGTGCTGAAGATGCCGGGGTAGATCCCGCTATGGCCAAAGCCCTTGAGAATGTTATCACACTCATCCAGATGCTTCCGCAGCAGTGCTGACGCGTTGAAGACATTTCTGCCGAGACCCACAAATCGGCTGGTCTGGCCGCCAAAGATCAGCACCACCGGCTTCGCAGACGGGTTGAGCCGGCAAGACTGGCCATCGGGATCCGAAGCGGCAATGCGTAGCTGATCGTCGAGTTCTGACATGCTGGACACAGCCGTGATGAACATATTAGGCAACGACCGATCCTGGCCGTCGCTCAGGTTGAAAGCAATGTCGGCCAGCACGTTAGCATTGGACGATGCATGGAACGACGAGAGGTACTGTCGCAGCTTGGCACAGTTCTCTCCCAGGCTCTTGGCACTGTTTGCCGACACAAGCAGGGGGTATTTTGGCAGAGAAGATGGTCTGGAGACATCTGGTCGAGATTGGGCCGCCTCTTTGACAACCATTGCAGCAATGCTGCCCGCGGCGCCATAGTTGTTGACACAGGCAATGAGCGCGTCGGACTTCCATGGTACTGTCTCGGTTGGGATGCGGAATCGGTCTCCGTCCAACTGAATCTTGGGATTCAGCTGTGTGTAGCTGGCTTGGCGGGGAATAGCTCGATTCTGCATCATCAAGAGAACCTTGATAAGGCCAGCTACACCTGATGCACCTTCGGTATGTCCGATGTTTCCCTTGACCGACGCGAAGTAGAGCGGGCCCGACCGGCCTTGGTCGTCAAACACCTCCTTGATCCCCTGGAACTCCTGGGGATCGCCGATGGGGGTGCCGGTGCCGTGTGCCTCGAGATACGAGACGTCGTTGGGGCTGACCCCAGCCATCTTCAACACCTTTCGGTATAACGCTGCCTGTGAGGGGCTGTGTGGGACCGTGATTGGCACCGCGTTGCTGCTCTGCTTGACCGCTGTGGACAGTATGGTGCCGAGAATGTTATCTCCGTCCGCTATCGCCTTGGACAAGCTCTTGAGAACGACTAGACCGACGCCTTCCCCGCGACAGTACCCATCAGCGCCCGCATCGAAGGACTTGGTCGCGCCCGTGGGGCTCAGGAACGATGCTGCAGCAAGGTTTTGGTAGAAGTGCGGGCTTGTGAAGATCGAAACTCCGCCAGCAATTGCAGTGGTGCAATCCCCGTGCAGAATGGCCTTGCAGGCTGCATCGATAGCAACTGCCGAGGACGAGCACGCCGTGTCGAACGTAACAGATGGGCCCGAAAACCCAAACATGTGGCTTATCTTGCCAGTAAGAAAGGCTCTCAGGGTGCCCAGGGTGGAGAAGGCATTGGGCGGGTGGCTGGCAACGTTGTCGTTGTAGTCGGAGGCACAGACGCCAACAAAACAGCCCACCTCCGTGTCCCTGTCCCGAGGCCCAAAGTATCCCGACGACTCCAAGGCTTGATAGGCGACTTCGAGCAACAAGCGCTGCTGCGGATCCATCGAGGCCGCCTCTCTGCTCGATTTCTTGAAGAAACGATTATCGAAGTTGGCAATGTCTCGGAGGAAATTTCCCAAGAAAATGGACTTGTCATTGCTGCGCTTGTGGTCTCGAGTAGGGAAGCGGCCTGTCGGCGGCTCGGTTGCCATGGAGAGGCCGGCGTCCAAGAGCTGCCAATATTCCTCCACTGTTTCGGCTCCTGGGAACTTGCATCCCATGCCGACGACAGCAATCGCATGTTCGTTTCGTTCCTCCCTGGAGCCAGTTTTGGCTACGGGAACAGATGCTGCCGTCATTGTAGGTAACCGGTTGAGTTGGTGGGGGTGATGCAAGAGTGGCCTCGATATCTGGGTATCCTCCTTGTTGAATGGAGGATTCTTTCGTTTGAGTAGGGTGATCAAGTCGAAGGCCTACATGTGGCCATCATAATTAACCCCTGGAAGTATTTCAACGATGTTCTTCTTAAAGTCTTGGCTTGTCGAGACAACGATACATCCGGCCTAAGCTCGCTATCAAGGGTGTCAACTCGGGTCCCGAGGAAGAATGGGAGGCACGCTCTATCGCCAACCCAGATTTCCCTACATCTTCTGCCGGATAAAGCCCCGGGACACCATCTTCCTGCAAGCCGTTCGTTTCGTACAATGCGTCTCTACCCTTCCATCGAGCCGCTATCGAGCCCCGTTCAAGCCAAGTTTGTCCGTATCCTGGGCGCTGACGTGCACAATCGGGGCCGGCTCCAGGTCCATGCCCGACACTTCTTTGGCCCACGGATCTGTTAGACCCAGCTCGGGTCCGCACGGTCGACTTCGCCTCCTGGTGTGTTACAACCACATTTAACACACACTTAAGACTCATTCATACCGATATGCAGATCATTCTCCGTTTTGATATAGCCTCTTCCTGCATGTTATCTCCGAGATCACTCTTCGCTGGTGAATACTACTCCCCGACGAGTGATTGTTACCTTAACATCTGGTATAATGAAAAAAGAAATTTTATTACTCCATATCCATCTGCGTAGAATTTGATTTAGCTTTCCGATGGATAGCCCCAGATCACGAGGAGGCCCACAGTCGACAGATCACTAGCAGGAGCTGTTGTCATAGGACCAGCCGTGCTCTAAAAGCCCTGTACGATGTCATTTAGTGATCGAGACATTTTCTACCAACTCGGTCATTATACATAGGTACCTACGTAGCCGACTGGGCTTCAAATTTCCTTGCATACTGCATGTAGAAATGTAGTCTCTGCTTCAACCTCAGGGCCAGTTCTACAACGCCCCGGCGGACCACCCTTATTTCAGAGCCTTCTAAAGCAAGCGTTTGCTCGAATCCTGTATTTCGTTAATCGCCGGCCCCGAGCGTGAGAATCACAATGGTACTAGTCATCCCAGCACCCCAAGATTTTTCCAATAACGCAGATACGCACCCACTTGTTCCTGCTGAATCGCCCCCTGACGTCGCAGCGTCGCCGAGGATTGCCGTGCTACAGTAGTATCTAGAATCACCTCCCCGCAGGACATCTTGCGGAACTCCTTGTGCACGAAATTTGTTAGCTCCCGGGCAGGATTTTCCTGTGCAGGCAAGTGCTTGACCTCCTCTAGCCATCGCTCAAATGGGATGATCTGTCCAGCGTCAATTCCGAGCTCCTGTGCCAAGTAAGTGATCATTTCTTGCCAGCTCTGGCGCACCGGGTTTTCTAGGTGATATACGAGCTGCAGCGGACGGTGGTCAAGCAGAATCTCAGCCACGGCTGCAGCTGCAGTGTCGACCGGCAGCCACGACAGAGTCTGAGCTGAGTTAGCAATGTTGATCAAATTTCGGACCTGGTCAACTCTGAGCAAGGGGACTGGACTTACGCCTTGGAGATTGGGCAGTTTACCGATCTTGTGTGACGCAGCAAGTACAGCTACGAAATGCTCATCCGCGTTCCAGAAGCCATTCTGCGCCCCAGAAACTTGCCCGACTCGCGCATATCCAACCTGGACTTGAGGATAATCACGAGACGCTTGTTCAATCATCTTCTCGCATACCAGTTTGGCTTCGGCATAGCCAAGGTCCAGGGCGCAGTTCCGGCCCTGGATCGGCTCTTCGGGCACGAATCGGTCCTTGTGGAAAGATGCCCAGTTCCCGACGGTAGAGATTGATGATATGAACAGCATTCGGGGTCTTTTCCAGGGGCCGTGGCGATGAGCTTCGCATGCCAGCTCAATCAGATTCTGTAAGCCCCGAAATGCGGCACCAAATGACTGAAGAGACATCTTGAAACTCATGGGCCAAGCAACGTGTATGATGTGTGTTACGCGTTGGGCGATGTTTTGGTAGGTAGCCTCCTCTAGCCCGAGAAAAGCTGCACTTGCATCGGTTTCGTGCACTTCGATCTTGGACCAGTGCTGGTCTTCCAGCGTGATGGCGCGTTCTCCAAAAACCCTTTTCAGTCTTTCCAACCCACTTTCATCGGCAGATCTCACGAGGGCGACAACTCGGGAAACAGAGGGATTGTTAGCGAGATTCGATAGAAGATGAGAGCCCAGACTACCGGTTGACCCAGTCATGAGAACAGTAATGCCGTGTTCGTGGTCCCGATTTGAGTCCGTGGAGTACCTTTGAGCCATCTTCTCCAGATTGTCCAGAGGTGATGGCCCGGAGGCGCTGGTCGTCGTGTTTGGTTCAGTAATTGCCCCGACAAGTTTCTCAATGGAAGGATTGCGATAGACAATATCGTCGGTGATCCTGTCAGCATGGGACCCCCCAGTCGACTCAACACCAGCCCTTCTGATTGATGCCAAGAGCAGCCGACGTAGCTTTGTCGCCTGAAGGCTATCCATTCCAAGCTCGAAGAAATCCTGGCAATCTGACCAGTTGGAGACACGAAAAGACCCTGCAGCAATGACAAGTGCTCTGATGCTCGCTGTAGGGTTGTCCCAGTCAAAAACAGGGGCAGATACAGCGGCCTCAAGGTTCTGGTAGACTTGGTTGATCTCGGCCGAGAAGAGACGGTTGATTTCCCGACGCAGAACGGTACCCTTATCCGACCTGGGAAGGGCTCCAGGTGAGACAATGAGCATGGCTGCCAGTGATGAGATTCTCGCATGTGAGTCCATTTGTTGGCCAGCTTCTTCAACCAATATCCATAGCGAATGCTTGAAGAGGTCTCGCGCAGACTCGCTGCCAACGTCGCGCCACGGCTCAATCATCACCCCGAGCTCGAAGCGCCCATCCCCGAAAGCGACGGCCGACTTTACGTCCGGATGCTGATTCAGAGCCGATTCTAGGATTGTCGGCCTGACCTTCTCGCCTGTAGCGAGGCAAATCAGATCATCGGTCCGGCCGGCAATGCTGAATTCTTCAAGTGAACCGTCGTGACTGATTAAAAGATCCTGCAACTCGAATCGCTCCGCCCAGCCGAACGGCCGAAGACTAAGTTTGTACGCCTGGCCAGACGGATTGCTGTCTTCAACAGGTTGCAGCTTCACCTCGAGAGGCCTGAATATGTCCCTTCTCAGTTTTATGTAGTGCCAATCGTGGCCTGGCTGCGGTACGAAAAATGGCGTCAAGGGACCGGTCTCGGTGGCGCCGTAATGGTTGATGAGTCTCACCCCTGCCGCGTCAAGTCGCTGCCCGACAGAGGATTTCGGAATGCCGCCACCGAACGCGACAAAGTCGAGCTCTCTTAGAGCTGTTATTCCTTGGTCGTGCGGCAGGAGGGCGACGTCTTCGAGTATCGACGGGACCGTCAGCAAGGCCTTGGCGCCAGAATCTTGAAGTAGACGGACAACGGAGGAACCAGTGGGAATTTCGGACGACGGCGGGATACAGAAGGTTTTTCCGATGCCCAGCGAGAGGCACATGGGCACCAAGCCAAATCCCTAGCTCACAACCGTTAGCATTCTTATTAATCTTCTGATTTGCAGAAGCAGCATTATCTTACATGGAAGAATGGCGAGGTGGACAACGCCAGGGCCTGACATTCTGCTGGGGTGCGAAAATCATGACACTGCGAAAAGCCGAGAAAGTATCGCTGGAAGCAGTTTATGGGCTTCGGGAGCCCAGATGTCCCCGATGAGTGCAGAATTACCGCTGGAACTTTCTCCGCCGACGCAGCTCGAGGACGGAATCTGACAGGTTCCTCATCCAGCGCGGGCTCTGCACCGTCCATAAAGTGCTTGTAACTGACTGCCGTAATTATTTGGGTGCTCATTGACAAACCCGGTCCTCCTTGGTCCGTGACGATCGCGTTGGCCTCGGAGAGAATGGGACGCAACCTCTCGGAAACGAGTGCTGTTGTTACTCCAGCTCGCTGAATGAGATGCCACGCGGCGGTCGGGCTAAGTCTTGACGACAACAAAACCATGGGCACCCCCATGGCCATTAGCGAGAGGATGTGCACCGCCAGGCCAAGATCACTATCCATCAGCAGGGCAACTGGTGGCCGTGTACCTCCGCCCTCGCCTACACTTGCTGTATCGACTGGGTTCGTGGCGACGTGCATCTCAATCCATGACACACAACGAGACACTGCCCCTCCGAGGACTCTGTAAGTGATGGAGGCCAATGAGTATCCATCTTCGCCAGGTTTCCTCGTTGCCTGGACGCAGAATGGGTAATCGGGGTTTCGCTTGACGTGATAGTCGACGAGATCCGACAACGAGTTAATTCCATCCTCTGATGCCCTCACCAAATCGATAACCGGGGTTAAAAAAGGTTCCATCGATATCAAGCGCCAGTGGAGGCTTGATCCTCCGGTCAATAGCAAAAGAGAAACAGTCCGCACTGACCGGTGAATGTTGCGGAATGGATAACACAGCGTTTCGATCCCTTCGGCCTAATCTCTGAGGTTTTTCTCTGGTACGACATGAGCCAGAGCCATTTCATGGAATACGTTGTCTGTTAGATGATTTGGTGGAATAGAGACCCGAGTTGTTGGACTCGGGTCTCGGAGCCGACCAACGAGTTCAATTCAGTAACCCATGACCGGCAGCGGAAGACAGGTAAAATACATAGATGCAAACCAGACAATCATCAGCATCATATACAGCATCAACCCAACATGCTATCATTTCTCTCCCTCCATTCCTCACAATTCCCTCCCGAGCATGAGATATGCCGGCTACGCGCCATGTTCTAGCCAGCTCAGTCAGTCCTTCACCAAACGGATTGTCAGGTCTGCGTTGAGCTTCATGAGGTTTTCAATGACCTGTTGGGCTAAGTTCCAGTCGTCCTGTCTCAAGACGACAGTAACGTTTCCGGGCCCCTCGACGGTTGCATGTGCGCGTACAGAGGCTGGGGGCTGGCTCGGAGAAACTACACTTCCAGCATTTCCCCCTTGCGAAAGCTGACCCTGGCCTTCGCTACGGCCGTGGATATTTTCAGCGAGATTCTGATCCTGGAGGTTGAAATGGTGGCTGGTGTCGGGCGGTACGATACTGGACGAGAAATCTCGATCAGGTTGGGGTACAGGCGAGCTCGCAGACGGAGACCCGAACCACAACCAAGGATGGGGGTCGGTAGGGTGGACAAGGCCAAGCGAGGCTGGGTCACCAATATCCCAGTCAGAGAAGATGGAGACGTCAGCAAGAGTTTCGGACAGGCCCGGGGTTTGTGGGGCGCCGGATGCGTCGATTGCCATATCGTTGTTGGTAAATGAAGGGCCAGCCACTGGAGATATTTGCGGCGCTTGTGAGACCTCGGCGTCGGAAAACATATCCGAGTCTTCATCGCTCGAGCTGTCCGCATCGCCGCTCTCTTCCGAATGATAACGGTTGGAGTTCCGCCGAGGACGTTGACGCCTCCTGTTGGGCGAAGTCTCGGACCGCCGTTTTCGTCGATTTAGGCCAACACTCCTAGCACGGCCCCTTGCTCAGCATCACCCACACTCCCGGGGATTCGGCGATGGTCATAAACTGCGAAAGTGTCAAATCTCACCTATTCCTGATATCATGCGTAGAGCGATCTGGAAGCTCAAGAAGCCCGATTTGCTTCCAGTTGTTGCCGTACTTGGAAACGGCTGCTTCCAATATCTGATCCTCTTCTGGAGTCCAAGGGTCATGCTTATGATCGGGACCAAGGACATGTTGCCATCTCTTGGCGCATTCTGTCTCGAGATAATCAGAGATCAACTCTCACATAAGCAGTATGTTGTGGAAAGGCTCACGGTCTGCGTTCCGCGTCTGCATGATCTTGGAGACAGCCGACCACCTATTTCAAAGTTATAGAACAGAAAAAAAGATAACTTTCATCGGTAGACGGAAAATTTGGAGCACCAACTTTAATCCTGCCTGCCCAACAGCTTCTTCCAGCTTCCTGTCTTCCTCAGGGGTCCAGGCACCCCGCTTGATATCGACCCGTACCTTATGCCACCGCTTTCGGCAATCCTTGTTAGTGCGATCTGGTAGTAATGCGGCGGCCTCGTTCCAGTTTTTCACAGCCCCGTGTCTTTCGACTGCTCGTGGGAATCGTGACGTCAGCTTGATGTGTCCTGCGCTAGGTACTGTGCATGGAAGACCGCGAGTTTCTCACTTTGCCCCTGTGCCCAATTCCGCAGAATCTCATCTTCATTCTTGGTCCACCACCTTCGCTCTCGCCGGGATGCCTGGGTCGACATGATTGTTTAGGAGGGGCAAGCGACAACACCTTGACTTGCACGTAGGGCGGTCCTCAGGCGTCCGAGCACCGCAACTGCCCAGTGATCTGATCGTAGGCGGATAATGAAGAAGGGCAGGGCCAGGCGAACAATTACAAGATATAAATATCAAGATGTAGGTGTGGCTGCAGCATACGTCCATCGGCCGATCGTTATGCATAGACCTTGTGGGAAATGTTGCGGAAAAAGCATCGCGGAAGAAATCGCCGCCAACAAGTGGAGGCAGGTACATGCAGGTCTGCATCGCACTGGCCCCGCAAACGGCTGGAGGAGATCATCGCCACACCCTCGCCTGCCTGCACGGCCAATGGTAGCCGCGGATTCGTATCGCCCGACCCTGACGCCGAGTAATAGCACGCTGGATTTTGAGCAATCACCTGAGTTAAACAGTAACTGGTTCATGAAATGAAAATAAAGTTGCAGTCAAGCTTAATTACTTTGATCATTGTGAATATCGGATGCCGGATTGAGCCCCGTTCGAGAGGGGTGATAGGATGATGCTTGGCGCCACTCCTTACATATGCCGTTGGACTGGGTTCGGGCTCCCGCGCGCGCGTCCTGAAATTTTGCATGCGACAGCGGACGGACGCGGTTACGTGGGGGTTAGAAGTAGCATTAACAAGCGGGGCTGCTGTCTGCTGCCCGCCCTCCAAACAGGCGCTCCGGAGGAGGGTAACATTGGTAGGGCTAATCCCGGACAGGGCAATGTCCTTTTCGCACCACGTAGTACTTTAGACGAGCGGTGCAGCAGAAGACGCAACCGTGGGCCGAGGTTATCTCGTCTGCAGGACCAAAACGGAGGATCAGCTCTTGGAGTGGGTAGGATGTGACAACCAGAGAAGCCAATTGGGGAACAGTCGCAGGGGCGAACCGGTCACCAAAGTTATGGCCGGGCGACACACCACCGTTAGAGGCTTATTCCCTACCAAGCCCAGGCTGCATATCTACCTACCCAAAGAAAGGTAACATTTAATCACCGTGCGATCGACCACGCTATTGTGTCCTTTCTAAATCCACCGATTTCCCCCAGGCGAGAACGGTAGCTGAGTCAGTGGTCCACCATTACACTCGTTCCTGTCACAAATTACCACTGTACCAAAAAGCACAGAACGTTCGTTGCTCTGACAAGTAGTAATTGCTGTTATATCTGACAATTCCCTGCCGCACGTTGGGGGACCCGAGTTACCAGGTACATGCGGCTGGGGGACCCGAGTTGCGCTTGTAAATGTGACCTGGGATTCGAGGACCACATCTGGACATCACGGCCCACGGATCAGCATCAGCGGGTATGTGACACAGGGCGGAGCCAGCCGCCCACCTATGGGGCGGTGTGGCTTTTCCAGTCGAAAACCTAGTGTGGTGCGGAAGATTATTACTCTCTAATAAAGGACTTTGAACTGATGAGACTAAGCCTGGTCAAGTTCTACATCTATCAGAGTTATGAAACTCCGGTGAATCCACACCACCAACCACAGGAACTTGGTCGAGCTTCGGGAACTTTTGCTCTCTTGTGCCTTCGCTCTCACGCTGCGCAGCCTGCAATGAGCACAAGTTCCTCACCTCCCATCCCCCAACTTCTGATTCGCACGCCACCCCTCACCGCCGCACTCCTGCAGCTCCAGTAATAAAACAGGGCGCTGAAGTGTCGGCTCTTCGGAAGCGGATTCGATCCCTGCACATCCTGCTTCAACTCTACCGAACGTCCATGTAGCCGAAGGCACACGGAGAAGGATTCACGAAACAGGATTTCTCGGCAGCGGGCAAGTCTCAGATTCCTCCAGCTGATATATGGCGGCCATCCTTGCGTAACAATTACTCACGAGACTTGGGATGCATGTTAATTGTTAATGTAGAACATGCGCTAAGCCCTACTACAAATTTGCTCTGGCATTGTGGTCTTGAACTAAGTTCCCCTACCGACACGAAGTTTAGCATTCTTGCGACCAGTCACGCCCAGTTGTGAAAACGAAGACAAGCCTCGATCACCACCGTCAGTCAAATTTTTTTCGGTAGCTGACAGAAACTGGTATATCAGTTTGGGCACCGAGTATGGATTCCCGAGTTGCTGCAGGTAGGAATCGGGTTCATGCACTAGGCCCTATGTGCTACAGCATACGCAATCGTATATCTCGGCTCAAAATTACGTGAGAAACGAACCACCGTCCGTTATTCCACAGCATGACTGCCGGACCTGCGACAGATGATGTGGTTGTGATACAGTAAGCTGCTGGCAAGAGGAACACGACCGTCCAGAGATGGAGGAGCTAGAAGCTCGACGACGCGAAGAGCGAGAGCGGCTTCGCCGGTAGGGGGACTAGGTGCTCCAAGATTGGGCAGGCTTACGTCTTTAGGCGCAGGAAGAGCGCCGGACACTTTTGGCTTCGCTTTTCATAGGTAGGTACAGTTTTGAGAGGGGAATACCTGCACGATAGTTCTAGATTGTATGTGAATTCATCTGGGAAACCTTTAAACACCTCATGTTAAATCAACGAGGCGTATTCTATTGAATTGGACGCCTTATTTATGCCAGTGTATGCTTTATTTGCAATTTTAGAGGCCTCGCTTGCATTGGAAAGGGCCTTGTTTGCATTGTAAGAGGTCTTGTTTGCACTATCACAGACTGTTTGAGAATGTAGGGACCCCACTCTGGAATGCAACGAGGCTTATTGCAGCAATAGGGATGCATCTTCGACATAGGGAGCACGGCGTCATCTTGATCTAGATACGCCATATAAACACCCAACTTATCCCCCACCCCACCCTGCTCATACGCCATGTAGTGGCTCCCCGGCGGCGCCGAGGAAGGCCAGGCCGACCCCAAGTCCAAGTGAGACTTATAGAACGGGTCTTTGAAATCACCACCCATCCCAACATTCCTCCAGACGACGAACACAAAGGTGCCAGGGGTCGAGGGAGGAGCCAACGCCAAGCGGTAGTCAGGTGGCACTCAGTGCAGCCCCTGACCTGGCCTGCCCACATCCCGGTACAGGTGCAGTCCCACGCATGCAGCAATCCGCATTCCAGCCTCGGATCCATCTCCCACTGTCGGCCATTACACGTATTGACGCGCTGGGGAAACATAAATGGATCTCATCCCATCGGCGGTGTCTGCAGATCGGTGAACGACAGTGGCTGGGTTCGTGTTGTTCGTGACGGGACCTTAGTACAATGGGATGGGTATATCTTGTCGGTTTGAACTACCGCAGAGTATGGCGGCGGAGGTCCTAGGTCGATGTTTTCCGGATGTCTCCGGAGATGACGGAAAAGCCTCATGGCAAGGGTCAGACAGAAGACCTTGCGTTTGTGAGTGAGTCTGTGTTAGGAAATATGAACATGAGGACAAAAGAATTTTATTTATACCTTTTGAGGGGAATCTTTTAGGCCGGGCCGCTTGGTAGCCCAGGTTCGTACATACGGACAGTACCACGGACGTTATAACTGTGCTCAAGGAACTACTTGGCTACTTTAGTGGCTACGTTGCCTATTACGCCGGTTGCGAGGCCCTATATGCTGCGTTGTTGTGTAAGCGCGGTGCTGCTGGACAGTGAAGATAAATCCAGGCATGAATGTTGTGTAGCGTCCATTTCCCATTACTCCTTCGCGACTTAGTAGCTGCCGCCCCGAGTCGAGCCAGAACGAGCGAGGGTGTCCCGATTCTGCGCTGCCTCGGCGGTAGCTGCCATGATCTAAAATGGCCGTGAGCCCCATTTGGGATACTCGCAGGATGAGCTGGCTAAAGTGCTCAAGCTGGGTCAACAGAGACTCGGCGAGCAGTGGCCCAGACCTGAGGCTTCGCAAATTGATTAAGTTGATTACCTCGAGCTGAACTGGCACCAAACACTAAATTTACGTCCAACGTATTTGCCATAGCTAACAATCTCAAGAAAAGCAATACAAGCGCCACCATCTGCGACAGCTTGTGTTGCTATCTTCCCCGCAACGTCACGCAGTCAATGGTGGTCAAGGCAAAATGATCATCCCCTGAGAGGGTGAAGAACCCCTGAAGCTCCACCTCAAGAAGATGGAATTCATCATTCGAGAACGTCTATGTATTTGGGGGCGTAGTTTAAAAACCGGGCAGTCATCATCCACACCCCGCCATGCCTCCAACTTTCACCCCTACCATCATCCCATCAACACCGAACCCCCGACCATCTCTCCACTAGGTACCTCAAGCCAAATCTACTAGTTCTAGCAGTCACCCGACGCCACAATCGTGTTCCAATTCCGCAAATCGAATGCCTGGCCTGAAAAAAACACCAGTTAGTTTAACCCCGTCCCGGAGCATTTTGAAATAGATGCTTCATTGTCTTTTTCTTACCAAGAACCGAAACGTAAGGCACGCCAGACCCGTATTGGCATCTATCCGCAATACTTGCAGCAACGTCCCCGATCCACGTGCACGGCTCCCAATGCTCGACAGTATTATCTGCAGTTTCAAAAGAGTGTCAAAAAGCTGACCTTGGCAGAACACAGAGCGAGGACGAGGTTGGCAACAAAAGTGGCACTCACCGTTGCAATAATAAATAGCCGAGCTCCAGGAACAGCTGACGCGGCCGCACTTCCCAGGGCCGGGCCCAGCGCCGCAGTATCCCGTGATACCCCGGAGGTAGCCGATGCCGTCCCAGACCGCGCCCCAGTTGGTAGCCTGGTACCAGCCCGGGGCCAGCCGCAGTGGATGGCTTGCTAATAAGGCGGAGAAACAAGCCGTCAGGTTTTATTCCAAGACAACTGAAGACGGGGGACGTAAACTCACAGTCTGGCGGGCAGCCAGCAAGGCCGTGTGGTTGGCATCCTTGGCATAGATGGTGTACTCCGGGTTGAGCGCCTTCGCTCCCACCTCAATTTCCTGAATTTCAGAAATTGGGGAATGGTCAGTAAACCGCTCCTAGTGCCTCCCGGGGATAAGAGTTGAGTTGGAACACACCTCAAAAGAGTAGCCGCTCAGCTGAACCTCGGTCTTCTCCGCCCCCAAAGTACCCTTCCAGTAGATCGGGGACAGGGTGTAGCCCTTGGGAAGACTCTCAGCAGCCCCCGCTGGCGGTGCCCGTGCCGGCTCCGACTGGGCAACAGGCGTGCTGGAAACGAAGAGGGAGCCTGAGGAGGCAAGCCAATAGCCTGCAGCTGTGGCGAGCATGGTAGAAATCTGGACCATGGTGGGCAAGAGAGTTGGCTGATTAATGGAGAGCTGCTGGTATTGAAACTAATGATGAGAAGAGAAGACAAGTGGTTTGTAGGGAAATTTTTGCAATCTTATATAGAGCCTGCTGGACTGGGTAGGTGTTTTGCGTGCCGCTTCAAGAAGTTCTTGAGCACATTTTTGGCGTCCAGCTATCTCTCGCAACCTGATACTAGTTCTAGGTTGGGGCGGCTCTGAATGAGTTTAGCTCAATGCTCCCTGTGTTCCATGTTTCCAGACTATTGGATGTGAGCTTGCCTCCTTTGGTCACCGTCCATGCCGTCCAAACCCGGTTGATTTTGTTGCTAGGTACCTAGGTAGCCACCTCGTCGCACACAGGCATCCAATCCACGACCTAAAGATCCGTGATTCCAAACCTGCCATCCTCTGTCGTATTATTCCATTCTTTGCCCCTTTTTTTCTTCTTTTTTTCCCTTCTCTTTTTCTCTTTTTCAGAGTTATTCGCAACTGTGATGAACAAAGCCTATCTGGAGGCGCCAGATCACGAGAGAGAAAGTCCCCTGTACCGTATGCGGCGCAGTCGCCCACAGGCGTCGTCTTTGGCATATCTCGTATTTCACCTGTGTTACCTCAGGGAGCTTGGGCCTATATAACTCTTGTGACCTTGGTTCCCTACCAAGCGGTTGACAAAAAAAAGAGGGACACATTACCTGCTGGTTACTTCAGCTACCATAATAATTACTAGCAGTTCGAGGTAACTTTTTGTACCTACCAGCCAGTCAGTTAACCGCGGCCGGCTAACACATCTAGTGTCTGCACTATTATGTTTTCACGCAACGTAAATGGAAAAACTGTTAGGGATCTGATAGTGCAGGCGTGCACGTGCCATTTTTAGTGTACCTCTTTTTCTGACAACCGCTTGCCTACCTACCTCCACGGAGACAGCCTCGAAAAGCTCAGTAGCCGCCCAAAGCGGCCAATCACGCGTACAGATACTAGTACTGAAATGTCCCATCCCGATCTCCCCGTGCAGCTGTGCCACACGTAATTAGCGCGCTCCTCAATGCAACGTAATAATACAACACCAACCACCAATCATCCGGAACCCGGCACGAAGAGTTGGGAGATCCTTCAAAAGTCCCCTTGCTAGACCTTGTCTCAGCAAGCTCAAGATGCTTCCAAAGTCCCATTGCTAGACCTTGTCTCAGCAAGCTCAGACCCTTCCTGTGGTGATGATGTCCCCACCTGACAACCCCGAAGAGTTTTGCCCCACATAAACATCCGCACGGGCCATATTTTCGCTCGGCATGCTGCTTGCACAAGAGATACGGAGTATAGGGCAACTTCTTTCCCAAATCGATAGTCCCCTGCTCCGCGAATACCTCCCCCCAGTCCTCCAAAGCGCACGAATGTCAGGCGTCTGTCCAACTTCTATAATACCAAAAAGTAATCCTTAATAAGCAGTAATCCCACCAAGACGCCAAACCGCTAAGAGCAATCACGTATTGTTATATAAAACTGGACCGTGCGCTTGGGCCGTGCACGATCACAGGAGGCGCGAGGCTTTGTCAGCCAGCCTGTGCAAAGCCGCAAGATGGCCCAGTGCCAACAGCCCAGTCTGAATCTAGCGATGAGAATATCAGCCCCAAGACCATCTCTCATCGATATCATCGTGCAAGGGGCAGATGGTGGCTTTGTGTCGCATTCCCGTGATTGGGTACGGTACTGTCAAATTACGTAATCGCGCCTTGGCGCTACGGAACCGCAGCGCGGCTGAGCACCAGAGCTTCGCTTGGCTGAGAAGACGGCTCCCTGAATAGAACACGACTTGATGGCGGCAATTACTGTGTTCTTGGTTGACTGCGTTGAATTCAACAGGTATAAGAGTATGCTCTAATTTTGCGGATTAGTCCTTCATACGGTACCCTTCGGCCTTGCCGTCTAGTGGCACCTCGGAAGCTATGAATCGAAGGCTCCTAGGGGCAATCTCTTGCCCTGATTGCTAGGGGTTAGCCCTGAGACAGCTCACCGTTGCGATCAATTTAACCTCTGGCAGATGCTATACATCTTTTTTCCACCAAGGCCTTCTTTCTTTCCTTGCCAGATCAGAGAGCGGATGTACGAAGGCTCGGGCCAAAAGAGAGGGCCAGCCAGGCAGTGCGGATCTGTCAGTCGTGTTTCATTCGCAGCCTAATTCTAATCTGGTGGTTCAGCGCTACCCCCCTACGGAGCCTGGGGCCAAAAGTAATTACCCCATCCAGTTTGGCTGAGTCTGTGCGTACAGTGTCAAGTTGATAATCAGTTTCAGTGGACGCTCACTATACTAAGTACGTTAGCGATAATCCAGCTGGGATGTAGTGAGTGGCGTGCTGGAGCTCAACCCTTTCAGTGGAGGAGCGATACAGTGTATCGTGATCGAAAACTTAACAACACTGTACGCCAAAAACTTGTCAAGCCGAGGAGGGTAATAACTTTTGGCCCCGTGCTCAGTAAGCCAGGGAGCTTGATATGCTAAATCCCCTGGAATTTGGGTGATCAGAGCCTGCACGTCACTCAGCGAGGCGCACTGTATGGTCGATAGGCGTTTTGATAAGTGGTTGGCTAGGCAGTGGGCAAGTTCAAGGTGCGCACTGGCCAAGTGGCCCCTTTCTTTTTGCCGGAGCCTTCGTACAACCGACCTCATCCGGTCCCCCCCCTGAACATCTAGTCAGGGAAACTGACTGCAACGCGTCTCTGATGTTAGCATCACTTCTCTCCCCCCACACATCAAGATTCCCCCGCAGCGTCCCCGAGAACAACACCGGGTCCTGCAGGATGATGACAATACCCCCTCCGCGGAGTCGAGGGAGTGGGATGGCGGCGATGTCGATGCCATTGATGCAAATATTCCCGGAGGTGACGTTGACAAAGCGGAGGAGCGCATGTGCGAGTGTTGTCTTGCCTGCGCCTGTGCGGCCTACGATGCCGACGCGGTTTCGTGGGGGGACGCGTAAGATGATGTCTTTCAGGGAGGAGGTCGGTGTTATATGTCACTGCGATGTTATGTGCTTCGACTTCGCCTTTGTTAGGCCAGGAGGAAATGGCATGGGTGGTGGGGTTGGGGTTGGTCTCTTCGACCGGGGTGTGTTCTCACCGTAATTGATTACACGGGCAAGGGAATCGGCGCCCATGTCCAGCAGGCTCATCTTGCTGAACATCCCTGACAGTGCCGTGGCAAACTGCTGCGCAGCGTGATACAAAACCTAGCCGCGGCGGCATCGGCGCGCGTCCAGACCAGGGCCAGGGCAGCCATAGTCACGAATGGCGCGCCAATCAGGTCGGTGAGGGATCGGACCCACCTAAGGCCGGAGGACAGATGCAAGCCAAGTTTAGTGGCGTCGTCGAACAGCTCATATAGTCGCTCGGTGTAGAAGCGGGTTTGGCCGAACGCGCGGACTGTCACGAGCCCGGAGGCGACGGAGTTGGCGAGCTCACGGGGTGGTACCTGCGGGAGAGGAACAAGACGGTGGAGTTTGTTGGAGGCTACCCATTGCACTTTGGCCAGGCGGACGTACAGTGTCAGGAGTACGGTGCCGGCACAGAGGGCAGCAAAGGGCGATGATGCGAATTTGGCAGTGATAACGACGATGAGAGAGAACTGGAGGAGTTTCCCGAGGAGGGCGCTGATCTCGTGCGAGGAGCGGTGGTCTACCATGTACATGTCTTTTTTGAAGGAGTTAAGTACCTGCCTTTGGACATGTTGCAGATCCAACGCAGAGGCGCACTCAGGCTTGCGTGCACCATTTTCTGGAAGAGGGTGGTGGATGCTCGGATCCCGATGGCGGAATAGACGAGGGATTGGAGATTGCAGGCCGCGCCGACCATGACGAGAGGGGGGG
>Ga0247770_1000565_pt1 | contig 34962 bp, 31 predicted proteins | sample UWRJL136409B6_FD_179943 | JGI IMG/M metagenome (GOLD analysis project Ga0247770, IMG submission 179943) | Plant litter microbial communities from Arlington Agricultural Research Station in Wisconsin, United States - UWRJ-L136-409B-6 | ecosystem: Environmental > Terrestrial > Plant litter >... | reverse complement strand
GACACCGTGTTCTTCGAGCTGAGTGTGAATGGGAGCTTAGACAACTCCATTCTGCTCAACCGAGGGGCCGGTGTCCACTTCGTTTATCTACCTGCGTGCAACTAAATCGACGAAGAACCAAAAAATTCGATACTCATCTCCGCCGCGGGTTCCACGGCGGAAAGCAGGTTTGTCCTCCCCGGGTGCTACGGTCTATCGATATCCCGCTCTTTGCTTTTTTCGATATTTGACTCGTGACGGATCGTCATCGCGGCTCCCTTTCTCCCACCGCATTTCTCTCGATCAAAGCCCTTGTCGCGTGTGCGAGCGGCACCGTGCGCGAGGGCCGTAACGCGTGCGGTGGCCGTGCGTTCCGCGTGCGGATGGCGGACTAACGTTGGGGTGCAGGTCAACGCCGGGCCTTTCCGGCATCCCGCCACCACACCCCTTGATTGGGAGGCACCCAGAATGCATCGCAAGCTCATCATCGCCGTGATCGCCGCTGCCTCGATGTCGGCCGCGTGCACCTCCGCCGCCCCCACGGAGCCCAGCTCCACGGAGGCCTCCGTCCTGAAGCCGCGCCTGGACGAGGTGTCGCCTCCCCCGCAGGACACCACCAAGCGCTGCGGCGGGATGCTCGGGTCCGGCACCATCGTCTGCTGAAGCACGCACCAGAAGGGGGGCGGCCGACATCGTCGGCCGCCCCCCCTTTTTGTTTCCCCGATCAACCCCCTCCAGCGCTTCCCTCCCGGCACGTCCCCGTTCCTCCCGGCTCATCCCCCGTCCGCGCCTTCGACCGCCGTCACGACGGCCGGACGCCCGTGCGCGCGAGGAGCATCGCCACCGTCACGCTCGCGGCGATCACCCCGGCGGTGAGCCACCAGCGGCGGCCGGACGCGTGCACCGCGATGGCCGCGGAAACCTCGGTGCAGTGGGGGCACGCGCGCGGATCGGGCCTGCACGGCGGAGGCGCCGCCGGATCGCGGCGGGGCGGCTGCGGGGCCTCCGGCGCGGCGCGGGCGGGCTCGGGGTCCGGCGACGGGGCTTCCGGGCGCGGATCGGGCTCGGGAGGGGCGCCGCTGGCGCGGAGGGCGTCGGCGAGCGCGGTGGTCTCGGACTGCGGCGCCAAGCCCATCTCGCGCAGGACGAAGGCGGCGTACTGCGCGTAGTGGAGGAGGGCGCGGTTGCGCTCGCCCAGCGCCTCCAGGGCGCGCATGACGCGGCGGTGCCCGGTCTCGTGATACGGATCGATCTCCGTCTCCCGCTGGCCGAAGCGGAGCGCCGCCTGCCAGTCGCCGCGGCGCTCGGCGTCCGCGCCCCAGCGGTCCATCAGGTCGGCCGCCAGGTCGCGGTAGTCCACGCGCCGCGCGGCCGCCCAGTTCTCGAAGGACTGCGTCCCCGCGCCCAGCCCCAGCCCGGCCAGGAACTCGCCCTCGTACGGCTCCAGCAGCGACGGGCGGTCCTCGCGCGCCGCCTCTTCCAGCCGCGCCGCGTCGCACGCCAGCGGGCAGGTCCAGACGACGGTGTCGCGGGTGGTGTCGATGGCGCCCGCGCCCAGCACCTTGCGCAGCCGCACCACCGCCTGGGTGAGCGAGTGGCGGGCGCCCTGCTCGCTGTTCTCCGCCCAGAGGAGCGCGGCCAGCACGGAGCGGCGGTGCGCGCCGGGCGGGTGCAGGCGCAGGTAGGCGAGGAGCGCCAGGTCCTTCGCGCGCAGCTTCAGCGGGGTGGAGCCGGACAGGAGGTCGGGGGCGCCGAAGGTGCGCAGGAAGAGAGGTCTTTCCGTCATTGCACGGAGATATGTCCGGGTCGATGTGTCTTCTGCGCGCGTAAGTGACGCAGTGTGAACACGATGCGCCTGCGCTGGAGGGTCTGCTTCGCGCCGGCGTCGTCCATTCAGGCAAGAGCAATACCGATCGTGAAGTTCGTACCATTTTTTCCAGCACGCCGGGTCGGCGGGGGTGGATTCGGAAGATGTGGGAGTTGGTGTAAGTCCATCATTCACAATGAATTGTGATCTCCCGTCACAGCCGCTCCACCGGACCGCCCCACCCTGATAATCATCCGTTCCTGCCGGTTTGGAGGCGCATTCGGTGGGACAATCTGCCGGCAACTGGGACAGGGATGTCACAAAAACGTGCATCCCGTTGGGACCAAATGTTTTACACGATATGGGAGCGGGATGCGCCTTCCCACCCGCGCTCAATCCAGGATCCCATGTGGGAACAAGGGAATGATTCACGACACGTCCGGTGCATGAACGCACTGTTCAGGGAACGGCTCCGAACACGTTCGAACGGTGGATGGGTCGCCGTGGACCGGGAGCCGGTGCCGGATGACCGCTCATCCGCATCCTTCCCGGCGGGCGAGGGACCGCCTGGGAGAGGGTGAGCCCAGGTCAGGCGGCGCATGTAGTAGTTTGTCCCAACGTCGTGATCCTGCGTCATGTTCGGCCGATGGATGCACACGGATGAAAAAGGGGGGCGGCCGGATCATCCGGCCGCCCCCCTCGTTCGCCATCCATCTTCCGCGCGATCGATCCCTACGCCTCCTTGGCCGCCTGCCGGTCGGGGGCGGGGGAGTGGGCGGGCTCGGCGGCCTCGCCATCGCGCGGGACCACGCGTGGCTCGCCGAGGAGCGCCATCTCGAAGACCTCGTCCATCCGGTCCGCGAAGTGGAAGGTCATCTTCTCGCGCACGTCGGCGGGGACCTCGCGCAGGTCGCGGCGGTTGCCGGTGGGGAGGATGACGTGGGTGATGTTGGCGCGGTAGGCGGCCAGCGTCTTCTCCTTGACGCCGCCGATCTCCAGGATCTTCCCCCGCAGCGTCACCTCGCCCGTCATGGCCACGTCGTGCCGCACGGGGCGCTCGGAGAGCGACGAGGCGATGGCCAGCGTGACGGCCGCCCCCGCCGAGGGGCCGTCCTTGGGGGTGGCGCCCACGGGGAAGTGCACGTGGATGTCGTACTCGGTGAAGGCCTCGCGGGCGATCCCCAGCTCCACCGCGCGCGAGCGCACGTAGCTGAACGCCGCGTTCACCGACTCGCGCATCACGTCGCCCAGGAGCCCGGTGATGATCAGCCGCCCGGTCCCCGGCATCTTGAGCGCCTCGATGAACATCAGCTCGCCGCCCGAGGCCGTCCACGCCAGGCCCGTGACCACGCCCACCTCGGGCGCCACCTCGGCCGGCGTGGTGCCGTAGCGGGGGAAGCCCAGCACCTCCTCCACCACCTCGCGGGTGACGGTCCACGTCTCCGCCGTTCCCTCCGCCTTCTGCGCCGCCAGCGAGCGCATGATGGCCGCCAGCGAGCGGCGCAGGTTCCCCACGCCGGCGTCGCGGGCGTAGCCGCGGGTCAGGTAGAGAAGGGTGTCGTCGTCGATGGAGACGTCCGCCGGCTCCAGCCCGTGCTCGCGCACGATGCGCGGCACCAGCCACTCGCGGGCGATGGCGATCTTGTCCTCGGGGGTGTAGCCGGCGATGCGGATCTCGATGAAGTAGTCGCGCAGGTCGCGCGGGATGCGGTAGAAGTCGGCCGCCGAGCCGATGAAGAAGACCTCCGAGAGGTCGAAGGGGACGTCCAGCCAGCGGTCGGTGAAGGCGTCGCGGTACTCGGGGTCCAGCGTCTCCTCCAGCGCCTCCACGGGATCGCCGTCCACGTTCCCCAGCCCCACCTCGTCCAGCTCCTCCAGGAGGAAGACGGGGTCCTTGACGCCGGAGTCGCGGATCAGCTGCATCAGCTTCCCCATCTGCGCGCCGCTGCGGGAGCGCTTGGAGCCCACCAGCTGCGCCTCGCTCCGCCCGCCCAGCTCCAGCCGCACCAGCGGGCGCCCCAGCCCCTTGGCGACGGCCGCGGCCAGCGTCTTCTTCCCCACCCCCGGCGGGCCCACCAGGCAGGGGATGGGGCCGCGCAGGTCGCCCCGCAGCTCGGCCACGGCGATCACCTCCAGCAGCCGCCGCTTGGGCTCGTCCAGCCCCAGGTGCTCGGCCTCGATGGCGTCGCGCACGGCGGCCAGGTCCACCCGGCCGTCGTGGCCGTGCTTGCTCCAGGGGATGGCGGCCAGGGTGTCCAGGTAGCCGCGGATCTCCTGCGCCTCGGTGGCGGTGACGGAGGAGGAGCGGAGCCGCTCGGCCTCGCGGCGGGCGGTGGAAGCCACGCGCGGGGGGAGCTGGGCACGCTCCACCAGCCGGAGCGCCTCGTTGGCCTCGCGCTCCACCGGGTCCAGCTCGCCCAGCTCGGCCTGCAGCGACTGGATGCGCCGCCGCAGCTCGCCGGTGCGGTCGCGCCCGGCGGCGCCGGCCGCGGCGGGCTGCTCCTCGGCGGGGGTGCCGCCGGCGGCCTCGTGCTCCTGCTCGATGACGCGGAGGTTCTCCCACTCCTCCTCCAGCGCCGCCAGCACGCGGCGCAGCCGCGCCATGACGTCGGCCTCCTGGAGGACGGCGTCGCGCACGGGGAGCTTGAGGTTGCAGAGGGTGGCGGCCAGGTCGGCGAAGCGCGCGGGGTCGCCCAGGTTCATCCGCAGGATGCGCGGCACCTCGTCGGGGATCCGCTCCACCCGCGCGGCCACGCCGACCACGGTGGTGAGGATCTTCTCGATGAGCGGGTCGGCCTCCTCGGGGGGCGCGGGGGTCTCCTCCACCGGGTGCGGGGTGGCCGAGTAGAAGCCGTCCTCCAGCCGCACGTCCGAGAGGCGGATGCGGCGCAGCCCCTGGAGGGTGGTCTGGATGGTCCCGCCGGGGAGGTTGAGCCGGTCCAGGACGCGCACCGAGGTGGCGACCTTCTCCAGCTCCTTGGGGTCCAGCGGGAACCCGTCGTCGGTGGTGGAGACCATCGCCACCACCAGGTCGTTCTCCGGGTGGCGGCTGAGCGCCTCCACGTTGGGAGCGAACCCGATCTGGAGCGCCGTGGCACCGCCGGGGAAGACGATGGTGCTGCGGATGGGGAGGACCGGGATGCGCTCGGGGAGCGCCGGGCGGGACTGAGGTGACATCTATCTCTTCTGGTCGCTATCGTTTACGGTCTGCTTCGGCCCGCTGCAGGCGGCGGTCGAGCGCGTGCAAGAAGCGGGCGATGCGCCGCGCGTTGACTCCCAGGTCGGCCTTTCCCACGCGCGACTGCGAGGTCAGGTCCACGCGCGTCATCCCGTCGCCGTCCAGGGAGATGCGCACGAGGACATCGTCGACGAAGCGCCACAGCACGGTGCGCGCCTCCACGGCGAATTCGCCGCGGCCGGGATCGCTCTCCACCACCGTCCACCCGCGCCACCCGCGGGCCGTCTCCAGCGCGGCCTCCCAGACGCGGGCGAAGGGGTACGGGTAGACGCGCCCGCGCAGCCGCGGGTCGGGGGAGTCGGGCGAGGTCCAGGCCCGGTTGCTGGTCATCGCGCGGATCAGACCCATCGGCCGGCCGGCTGGGAGGAGCGTGCGCGGGGCGGCGGGCCCCGCCGTGGCGGAAGGCGGGGAATCTACGTCGCGGCTCCGTCACGGGGAAGCAATGGGTTCGCGCGGGGGCTGGGGGGGTGGCGACGGGCCGTGGAGCGCGTCCGCGGCCCCGCGCCCCCTCCTGACCGCTGGGGCGGTCTGTCCTCCCCCGTTCCGGGAGAGGCTGGCGTGCGACGTCTCTCGCGCACGCCCATGCTCGCCACGCGGTAGAAACGCTCCCTCCCCTACAGGCGCCCCGCCTGTGGGGGGGCTGGGGAGGGGGGCCGCCGCGGCATGCGATGGGGCAAGTCGAGTCGCGAATCGCCGCCCCTGCGCGGGTGCGTGAGCACACCCGCTAAAACCACGGGAAGCCTCGCCAAAGATCTCCGCGAGGGGAGGGAACGAGCGGCGAGGCTTCGCGCGCGGTGTCGGGTCCCATTCGAAGAGCGTTCCGGAGCATTCGGAAACGGTACACCGAGGAATCGGAGCGCGCAAAGCTCGTTGGATCAGCAATCGATTGCACAGCAGCAGGTTGGCTTGTCAACACTCATTTCGTGTTGTGTTGATGTCAAACATGGACACGTCCCGAGTGGACGGGCAACGTTTGTTCTGTTTATGATACGCGACAAGGGTGAGAAGTGAGCAGTGTGACGGAAATCCTAACGGCCTGGGCCTGCATCCGATGCCATCTACTCCCCGCTCGCGTGATCCCGAGGATACCAACCACGAGCAGGTGATCAGGATCGCGAAAGCCAGCCGGATCCCCTGGCGCGGGGCGGTGTCCGGCGACGCCGTCCTGCGCGAGCTTTGTGGGAAGCCCGGGGGGCTGTTCGCGTTCCGCATGTTGCGCGCTCTTGAATTATGGTGCGTGCACTCGCGGGAGACGGGGGAGCTGTTCTCCCGTCCCGGCATGGAGTCGCTGGTTCACGCCATCGCCGGGGCGCGTGAGATGTCGGATGAGCTACGAAAGGCGCTCGTCGCCATCGCATGCGAGCTGGCGAGTGACGTCCCGAACGTCTCTCAAATGGAGTTGGGCTGCGTTTTCGTGAGCAACTGGGCGGTTGAGGCGGGGGCCAGGAACACCGCGTTGGCGTTCGCCGACGCCGCGGCGGTTCTCGCGTTGAATCCTCGGTATGTCTTCTTTGCCGGAAAGCTGCATCGAACCCTGGGAGAACCACGGGATGCGGAAATGTGGTTGCAACGGGCTTCGGCATTCGCATCTCGTGCTTTGGATTGGGAAACGAAGGTTCGGTCCGTTGGCGCGTTGGGAGTCTTCTACTTCAAGGCAGGAATGATCGAACGCGCCCGCCGGACTCTCCAGGCGGCGCTGGCGTGCGCGCGGCGTCGTCGCCTGAAGGAATTCGTCGGCGAGATCTGGCACCACCTGTTCATTGTCGCCGCCGACTCCAACGCGTGGAAAGAGGCGGATCTGGCGGCGCGGGAGGCAGTGCTGGCATACGGGCGGGACGACGAGCGCCTGCCTTGCTTCGCGCACGATCTCGCCGTCTACTCGATCCTGCGTGGGCACTACCGGAGTGCGCTTGACGTACTGCTGGTTCTGGTGACGCGCCACTGGCGGGACGAGCCGGCCAATCTCCTGCTTGCGCAGGCGAACACCGCACGAGCCGCGGCCGGTTGCCGCAGTGTTGCCGAGTACAAGGAGGCGACGGCTGCGTTCACGCGGCTGGCAGATCGACTGGCCGAGGTCAACACGCGTGCGACTGCGCTGCTATCAGCCGCTTACGGAGCCTTCTACCTCGAACGCTGGGCTGACGCCGCCACGTGGGTGCACGAGTCTGTTCGCGTTGCCAGGGCGAAGGGAGAGACGGCGATCCTCGCCGAAGCGCTGAGCCTGTCGGAGCAGATTCAGAACAGGCGCGCTTCCACGTCGGTTCAGAGTCGGTGGGAGTAGGCGACCGGCTGGAGGCCGCGCTCGGCCGGGCGTGCCGCGGGATGCGCTTCGTCGCGGGCCGAGCGAATGCCCATCGAGCTGTCGCCGGAAAAGCGGGCTCCGGGCGGCCCTCCAGTTCTCTTCAGGGAGGGACGCTACCGAAGCGATCTGTCGCCTGGACCATGAGCCGTTCTCCCTCTCCCCAGGCGTTTTTGGAGGAGAGGGCCTGGCAGGGCGGGCCCGCCGCGGCATGCGATCGAGATCGCCGAATCGTTACCGATGGCCGTTGCCGGGGTGTCGGCGGTGTCCGTATGTTGGCGATCGTGCGTTGCGCGCGGTACGGATCGTGCCCGTCCCGCGCGCGTCGTTTTTCCTCAGATCGACGCTCCACAAATCCTGACAACCGATCTCAATCCGGAGACGCCCGTGAAAGTCGTGATGCCGGTGGCGGGGAAGGGCACGCGCCTGCGCCCCCACACGCACGTGACCCCCAAGCCGCTGCTGAAGGTGGCCGACAAGCCGGTGATGGCCTACATCCTGGACGACCTGCGCGAGCTGGGCGTGAACGAGGCCGTGCTGATCACCGGGCACCTGAAGGAGAAGGTGGAGGCGTACATGAAGTCGGAGTACCCCGACTTCGACGCCGTGTACGTGGAGCAGGTGGAGCAGAACGGCACCGCCGACGCCATCCGCCTGGCCGAGCCGTACGTGGACCAGGACCTCCTCATCATCTTCGTGGACACGCTCTTCGACGCGGACCTCACCATCGTCAAGCGGCTCCCGGAGGACGTGGCGGGGGTGATCTGGGCCAAGGAGGTGGAGGACTACCAGCGCTTCGGGGTGATCGTCACCGACGAGCAGGGCTTCATGAAGAAGATCATCGAGAAGCCCAAGACGCCCGTCTCCAAGCTGGCCAACATCGGCCTCTACTACATCCGCGACTGGCGCCTCCTCTTCGAGGGGATCCGCCACGTGATGACGCAGCCGCCGGGCGCGGGGAACGAGTACTTCCTCACCGACGCCTTCCAGTACATGGTGGACCACGGCGCCAAGCTGAAGGTGGAGCCGGTGGAGGGGTGGTACGACGCCGGGAAGCCCGAGACGCTGCTGGAGACCAACCTGCACGTGCTGTCGAACAAGCGCGGGAAGTCGCCGGCGGAGGGCGGGACCAACGTGACGGTGCACGAGCCGGTGCACGTGGCGGACGGGGTGACGCTGGAGGACGTGGAGATCGGCCCCAACGTCACCGTGGGGCCGGGGACGACGATCCGGCGGGCGAAGCTCCGCGACACCATCGTGGGTGAGCAGAGCGAGGTGGAGGACGTGGAGCTGGCCGACTCGCTGATCGGCAGCCGCGTGAAGCTGAAGGGCGTGCGCGGCACCGTGGACCTGGGCGACGACTCCATCGTGCGCAACGGCTGATCGGCACGGTCCGGCGACGTGAGCGGGCCCCTCTCCCAGAGCGCGGGAGAGGGGCCTTCTTCGTGGACATGGATCGGGATCTCGCCGATCCTCGGCCGCGCATGACGCCGATGACGGCGGCGGATGCGGCCTCTATCAGCAGATGTCCGGGTACGAGAGGCACCCGCCGCAGGTGTCCCAGCACGTCTGGCCGAAGCAGGTCTGGTATTCCGTCCTCGCCTGGCCGTGCACCGTTCCACCCCCGCGCTCGACGGCCATCGTGCCGAACGACTCCACCGCCAGGCCTTCCACGTCCAGCTTCAGCTTCATCTTGCTCATGGGTAGTGCTCCCGTGGGTTGAAGAGATGCGCGCGCCGCCTCCTTTTCGGTCGGCGCGAGATGAAAGGTGGCGCGGGAGGCGGCCGCGGGCGACGAGACTGGTACCGGCTGAACGGGATGCGGGACGAAGCGGGGCCGGACGATGATCTCTGGAGAGAACCGAAGGAAGCGCGGGGACGAACCGTGACCCTCCTTCCCAGCCCGGGCGCGCGCGGCTCCCCTCCGGATGGAGAGGAGCCGCGGGTCGAAAGCTACGACCGGGAGATGGACGGAAGTCCGAGCCCCGGATTCAGCACCCGGAGCCCGTGTACGGCTCGCAGGCGCAGCTGTTGGCGCAGGTGTACCTGGCGCCGCACGTGTCCTGCCCGAAGCAGGTCAGCTGCAGGGTCACGTCGTGGCCCGCCACCGTCCCGCGCTCCGCCGCCGCGGCCTCCATCTCGAACGACTCCACGGACAGCGCTTCCAGCTTCAGCTTCTTCATGAGTGCCTCCATGCGGGAAAACTTCTCGTTTCGCGCGGACCCCGTGTGAGCCCGCGCGGAAGGCAATCTGGGGCTGGCTTGGTGGCGAGCCGACGGTGACGGGGCGGCCAGGCGAGGGTGGGGATGGATGGACGACGGGCATGACGAAGCGACGGCGACGACGCATGCGCGCGTGCTTCGCGCCCCAACGGCGCGCGGCTCCCCTTCGCGTGGAAGAGGAGCCGCGTCCGGGGCCCGATGGATGACGATCCGCCGTCCGCGGCCCGGGATCTCAGGCCACGCCGGCGGCGCCCAGGATGATGAGGAGCGCGCGCTCCACGCCGAGGGCGCCGTGCTCGTTGGAGTACCACTCGTCGGTGGTGTGGATGCCGCCGGAGTCGCCGCCCACGCCGATGGCGATGGAGGGGATGCCGAGCGCCATGGGGACGTTGGCGTCGGTGGAGGAGCCCACCAGCTCCGGCCTGCCGCCCAGCCCGTAGGTGACGGTCGAGGCCATCTGCACCAGCGCGGCTCCGGGCGGCGTCTCGCCGGAGGGGCGGTCGCCGATCACCCTGACGACGGGGCGGAGCGGGTCGGTGCCGGTGCGGCGGGCGCCGTTCTCCTCGTCGGCCACGCGGTCCAGGACGCCGCGCACGCTGGCCTCCATCTGCGCCAGCACGCCGGCCACCTCGCTGCGCATGTCCAGCTCCATCCAGGCGTGCGCGGGGATGGCGTTGATGCTGCTCCCGCCGCCGATCCGCGCCACGGTGAGCGACGAGCGCGTGGGGTGGGGAAGCGCCAGCGTGGCCATCTCCGCCACGGCCGATCCCAGCGCCACGATGGGATTGGGCGCCCCGCGGTCCGCCCACGAGTGCCCGCCCGGCCCCTCCAGCTCGATGCGCAGCCGCAGCGAGCCGATGGCGCGGTGCACGATCCTGCGCAGCCCCGACCCGTCCAGCGCGATGAACCCGGACGCGCCGCGAAGCTCGGCGCCCTCGCGGAACAGGTGCTTGACGCCGCGCAGGTCGCCGCTCCCCTCCTCGCCCACGCTGGCCACGAACACCACCGGCCGCTCCGTCCGCACGCCCGCCGCGCGCAGCACGCGGGCGACCGCCAGCATCCCCGCCAGCCCGCGCGAGTTGTCGGTGATGCCGGGAGCGTAGATGCGCCCGTTCTCGCGCCGCGGCGTCACCTCGGTCCCCGCCGGGAAGACGGTGTCGAGGTGGGCGGCGACGACGATCGGTCCCTCGTCAGACGCGCCGGGGAGGGTGGCGACCACGTTGCCGACCTCGTCGCGGTGCGGCGCCGCCAGCCCCAGCTCGCGGAAGCGCGCGAGCACGCGCTCGCCGCGCCGCTCCTCGCCGAACGGGGGCGCGGGGATGGCGACCAGCTCGAGCTGCTCGCGGAGCGTCTCCTCGTCCGACTGGTGGGCCAGGGCGCGGGCCGGCTGGAGGCGCGGGTCGGTGAGCGGGGGCGGGGACGTGCGCGTGGAGGTCATCTTCAGCGGGTTTGGGGAACGGCGGAAGATGCCGATGCGCGGCGGCGGTGTCAAACGCGCCGTGGGGCGCGTGCCGGGCTCGTCGTGGCGGGCGCGTGGACACGCCCGCCACGACTACGGCAAGCCCTTCCGGTCTCCGGTTCCACGAGGTTTCCGGCCGCGACGCATCGCGCGCGCTGAAAATCCGCGACGCTTTCTTCCACCGCTTGCGGCGGGAGGGCAGGGGAGGGGGCCGCAGCGGTTGTAGGCAGCCCGCCGAACCTCCATCAGGTTCCCCGCCATATGTCTCCACGATGACTTGAATCGAGCGGCAATGCTCCCGGTTGCGGGGGAAGCTCCGGGGCAATGGACCCGCCGCGGCATCGGAGAGCGCTCATCGAATCGTCTCGTCCGTTTTCTCCAGCGTTTTGGGAGGGGAGGGATCCGCATCGACACGCACTGTCTTGAATCGAATCGCCCCGTTCCTGCTCGCTTTCGCGTCGCGGGGATGCGGCGTTCCCGGCGAGCGCTTTCCAGGCTGGCCCCTGTTTCGCAACGGCAAACCGTTCGTTAACTTCCCCGCGTCCGCCGGTGAGCGCCGTTCAGGCGCGGCGGCGCATTTATCGAGCTTCCCACCGAACCTTCCCGAGCGCGAGGACCGATGCAGGAGAGCGAGCTGATCCACGACTGGAACACCCTGGACGGTTCCTTCGACTACTCCACCCGCCGTGGCGTCCAGCTCAACGACGAGACCCTGCGCGACGGTCTGCAGTCCCCCTCCGTCACCGATCCCACGATCGCCGACAAGGTCCGGCTGCTGCACCTGATGTCCGAGCTGGGGATCGCCGCCGCCGACATCGGGCTCCCCGGCGCCGGGCCGCGCGCCGTGCGCGACGTGGAGGCGCTCGCGCGGGAGATCGTGGACGCCCGGCTCGCCATCCAGCCCAACTGCGCCGCCCGCACCGTCCGCGCCGACATCCAGCCCATCATCGACATCTCGCAGCGGGTGGGGATCGGGATCGAGGCGGCCACCTTCATCGGCTCGTCGCCCATCCGGCAGTACGCCGAGGAGTGGACGCTGGACCGGATGCTGCGCTCTACCGAGGAGGCCGTCACCTTCGCGGTGGAGAACGGGCTCCCGGTGATGTACGTCACCGAGGACACCACGCGCGCCGCCCCCGAGGTGGTGGTCGCGCTCTACAAGACGGCCATCGAGTGCGGCGCGCGGCGCATCTGCGTGTGCGACACGGTGGGGCACGCCACCCCGCACGGCGTCCGCCGGCTGATCCGCTTCATCTTCGACGAGGTGGTGAAGCCGTCGGGCGAGGACGTGAAGGTGGACTGGCACGGCCACCGCGACCGGGGGCTCGCCATCCCCAACTGCCTGGCCGCCATCGAGGAGGGCGCGCACCGCATCCACGGGACCGCGCTGGGGGTGGGCGAGCGGTGCGGGAACGCGGAGATGGACCTGCTCCTGGTGAACCTCAAGCTCCTGGGGCTCCACGACTGGGACGTGTCCAAGCTGAACGAGTACGTCACCCTGGCGTCGGACGCGTGCCACGTCCCGCTGGCCTACAACTGGCCGGTCTTCGGCGAGGACGCCTTCCGCACCGCCACCGGCGTGCACGCGGCGGCCATCATCAAGGCCGAGGCCAAGGGCGACGCGTGGCTGGCGGACCGCATCTACTCGGGCGTCCCGGCCGGGTGGTTCGGGCTGTCGCAGCGCATCGAGGTCTCGCACATGAGCGGCATCTCCAACGTGCGCTACTGGCTCCGCGCGCACGGCTACGACAGCACCGACGAGGCGCTGGCCAACCACGTCTTCGAAGCCGCCAAGCAGTGCGACCGCACCTTCACCGACGACGAGGTGCACGCCCTCTGCGCCGGGTACCAGGCCGCCGGCCACCAGCCCGCGGAAGCCGCGGCCTGATCCGGGCCAGCCGGGATCGGATCGCCGGTCCCGGCCCGCGGCACGAATCGAAAGCCCTCCCCCGACGCCGCGGCCGGGGGAGGGCTTTCGTCGTCGATGGGTCGGGGTCGCGTCAGCAGGCCTCGGTGCACCAGCAGCCGCCGATCTTCGACGTCCCGCAGATCCCGGAGCCTTCCGCGCCCCGCACCGTTCCGCGCTCCGGCTCCGGCAGGCTCTCCATCGCGAGCGACTCCACCGTCAGCTCGTCCAGGTCCAGGCGGATCTTCTTCATGGCCGTCTCCCGTGTTTGAGGGCGAAGGGATCGGTCGAACAGTGGCGGCAACGGCGGCGCCACGCAAGGTCCGGAGCGGCTGCATCCCCGGTGTCCGGGTCGATCGAGATCGCAGCGCGCCGAGCGGAGCCAGCCGGGCGCTCAGGCGCAGACGCGGGATCGCGCGGGCTCGTCGCGGTTGAGCTCCGGCGGATTGCATCCGGATCGCCTCCGATCCGGCTCCATGGGGGGTGACGGCGATCATCCTTTCGCGACTTCCGCGGCGCGGCCGTCTTCATCCGAAACCCGCGCCTCCCGGCGTCCGTAGCGGCGGACCGCGATCCGACTCCCGGAATCTTCCTCCCTCCGCAACGCACATGATCCAGATCCCGATCCGCATCCGCCGGACGCTGCTGCTCCCGGCGCTCCTCGCGCTCGCGCCGGCGCTTCCCTCGATCGGCCTCCGCGCGCAGACCGTTGCCGCGGCGCCCGCGCCGGCGAGCGTGGTGGTCGATCCGTCGCTGGCCTCCGTCGACTCGATGTTCAGCGCCACCTACCCGGTGGGCGGCCCGGGCGCCGCGGTGCTGGTGTCGCGCGACGGGCGCGTGCTGATGCGCAAGGCGTACGGCAGCGCCGACGTGGAGCTGGGCGTGCCGATGCGCCCGGACCACGTCTTCCGCCTGGGCTCCATCACCAAGCAGTTCACCGCCGTGGGCATCCTGATGCTGGCGGACGAGGGGAAGCTGTCGCTGGACGACGAGATCACGAAGTTCTTCCCCGACTATCCCACGCACGGCCGCCGCATCACCGTGGAGCACCTGCTGACCCACACCTCGGGGATCCGCAGCTACACGTCGATCCCAGAGTGGCGCACCCTGATCCGCAACGACGTGACGCCGACGGAGCTGATCGCCGTCTTCCGCGACCAGCCGATGGACTTCGCGCCGGGGGCGGACTGGCGGTACAACAACTCCGGCTTCGCGCTGCTGGGCGCCATCATCGAGAAGCTGAGCGGCCAGAGCTACGCCGACTTCACGCGCACCCGCTTCTTCGAGCCGCTGGGGATGCGCGACACCCGCGTGGAGACGCACGAGGCGCTGATCCCGCGCCGGGTGCGGGGGTACGCCGTGGGCCCGGGGCGGGCCATCACCAACGCCGACTACATCAGCCTCACGCACCCCTACGCGGCGGGCGCGCTGGTGTCCACGGTGGATGACCTGAGCCGCTGGGGGCAGGCGGTGACCGCCGGGCGGCTGCTGAAGCCCGAGACCTGGCGCCGCGCGCACACGGCGTACCGGCTGGCGGACGGGCGGAGCGCCGGGTACGGCCACGGGTGGTTCCTGGGGGAGCTGGCGGGAAGGCCCTCGGTGGAGCACGGCGGCGACATCGACGGCTTCAGCACCGACGGGGTGTGGATCCCCTCCGAGAAGCTGCAGGTGTACGTGCTGACCAACGCGGAGCGTGGCTTCGCCAACCCCGCGAGCATGTCCGCCCGCATCGCCGAGCGGGTGCTGGGCGCGTCCGGCGCTCCGGCGGGAGTGGCGCTCGCCGCCGCGAAGCTGGACGAGTACGTGGGCGTGTACCGCGTCTCCGACACGGAGCGGCGGGTGGTCACCCGCGAGGGCGAGCGGCTGTTCGCCCACCGCGGCCGCGCGCCCAGGCAGGAGCTGCGCGCGCTGGGCAATGACGAGTTCGTCTTTTCCGCCACGGGCACGCGCGTCGCCTTCGCCCGCCAGGGGGGCCGGGTGACGGGGATGCGGCTGCGCCCGCGCATCGGCCCCGAGGAGGCGCCGTCGCCGCGCACGGAGGAGACGCCCGAGTCGGCCGTGGCCGCGCCGACGGCCCGCGTGACGGTGGCGCCGGAGGTGCTGGACGCCTACGTGGGCGAGTACCAGCTGGCGCCCGGCTTCATCATCACCATCCGCCGCGAGGGCGCCGGCCTCCGCGGCCGGGCCACGGGGCAGAACGAGGTCACCCTGCTCCCGCAGACCGAGACGCGCTTCGCCCTCCAGGAGGTGGACGCCACCATCGAGTTCGAGCGCGACGAATCCGGCAAGGTCACGCGCCTCCAGCTCACCCAGGGCGGCCGCACCAACCCCGCCCCGAAGATCAGGTAGGCGCGTCGTCGCCCTCCCAGGCATCAATCGCCGCCCGGAGCCATGCGCTCCGGGCGGCGGTTTTCGCGTCTTCTTCGGTTCATCGGGTCCACCGGGGCGATCGCCATCAACCACCGGGCGCCGCATCGCGCCGACCGCCGATGTCCACGCGTCGGACTCCGGCTCCGGCAATCCGCAGCGACAGGATGACGGGCGATCACGCAGCCGAAGGCCTTCGTCCACACCATTCTCGACCTAAGCGTGACCGCCGCGGTCCCCGTCCGAAGCGGTGGGCGGATCACGGTCGAGCGACGGCCAGCGACGCGGCGCCGGATGATTGCCTCGGCGCCGCGTTCCGCCCTCATCTCTGGCCCCTCGACACTGGATCCTTGCGCCATCGGGGTGTTCCCTTGAGCTTGGTCGTGGACGACAACCGCTCGTCGGTGTTCTGACCGTCAGGAGGGGAGTGGTTCACATGATCAACACGGCGGCGCCTCGCCACAAAATCTTTGTCAGCTACCATCACGCCGGTGACCAGGCGTACAAGGAGAGTTTCATTCGCGCGTTCGGCGGTGCCTTCGACGATTTCTCCGTGCGGACGCGCGAGATCCCCGACAACCTGACGGTCGACGAGGTGGCCCGGAGGATCCGTGACGAGCACATCCGGGACGCCACCGTCACGGTCGTGCTCATCGGAAACGGCACGTGGGGACGCAAGCACGTGGATTGGGAGATCTACTCGAGCCTGCGGGAGACGCGTTCGAACCTTCGGAACGGGCTGCTGGGGATCCTGCTCCCCTCCTATCGCCTTCCCCAGACCTGCCCCTTGCCGCGCCAGCGGGCCGAGCCGGCGCGGACCGAATACTGCCCCAACAACATCCCACCTCGCCTGTGGGACAACGTGCCTCCGAACCGTTCGTTCGGGACCGTGCGTCCGTGGCCGGCCGATGCTACGGAGCTGCGCGCCTGGATCCACGAAGCCTTCCGGCGCCGCGACCAGGAGCCACCCCCGAATCTCTCTCGCGACCGATTCGGGCGAAACCGGAATGAGGACGACAGCCATTGGACTTCGTAGCCACGAAATGGCGGGGACATCCACGGCAGCGCAAGGAGCGGCGAATGGCGAAGTTGAAAGACGTGAAGGTGAGACTCGACCTGCCGTTCATCGGCAAGGTCGAAGGGACGTGGGAGCCGGACAAGGACCAGCAGCGGGCGGCGTGGGAGATGCACGTCGAGCTGGTGACGCGCATCTCGATCATCGGTCTCGGGCGGGACGAAGGGGTCCTGCGAGAGGCCCTCTCCTCGCTCTACTCGCTCTTCGGCAGCACGCGCGAGATCCTGCGGCGGTACGGTCCCACGCTGGCGAAGCAGCAGGGTGGGACCATCTCGTTCGGGTATCTGGCGGTCGCGGTACTCAACACGGTTCTGCGGCCTCTGCTCGCGAAGTGGCACCCCGAGCTGGCCGGCTACGAGGCGACTCGTCCGGCAACGGGTTCGGTTGTCGAGCACGAGCGGAGCTGGCCCGCGGCCGTGGAGCTTCGCGCCGACCTCGAAAAGGCGCGCCGCATCCTCGTGGAATATGCCGACCTCCTCGCCGAGGTGGCCGGAGTTCCGGCGCTCATCATCCCGGCCGAGGCGCGTCCGGGAAAGGACGAGTGAGTCGCCACCTTCGAGATCGGCACGTCAAAGCCCTCCCCGACGTTGTCGGCGGAGGGCTTTGCGACGTCTTCTCCGGGGGAAGGCGAGGAGCGGAGGATCAGCAGGTGTAGCCGTCGCAGGTGGCGCGGAAGCAGGTGTTGACCGCGGTCGGCTCGCTGCTGCCTGGATGAACGTCGCAGTCGGCGCGGGTGGGTGAACCCACCCGCTACAACCACGGAAATCCTCGCCAGGGTTCGATGCGAGGAAACGCAGGTGCGGCGAGGCTTCGCTCCGCCTGTCGCGCCGATCCATCGCACGAAGCCTCGCCACCCGATCCCCGACGTCGCGGAGATCTCTGGCGAGGCTTCCTGTTGTTCTAGCGGGCGTGTTTACGCGCCCGCCCGCATCCGCTCGTCCGCGTTCGCGCCCGCCCGCATCCGCTCGTCCATGTCCGCGCACGTCCGCTTCGGCGGAGATCCCGTCGCGAGCGGAGGATCAGCAGGTGTAGCCGTCGCAGGAGGCGTAGAAGCAGGTGCTGACCGCGGTCGGCTCTCCGCCGCTTCCGCCGGTGCCGGGGTGGACGCCGCAGGTGTCGAACTCGTGTGTCTGGTAGCCGCACCAGGGGTGCTCGAACGTCTCGCAGCCCGTGTCGTACGTGTGCTCGGCGCCGCGCACGGTGCCGCGCGCCTCGGGGCGCGCGGCCGTGTCGAACGACTCCACCCGCAGCCTGTCGAGATCCAGCTTCAGCTTGCCCATCGCGTTCTCCTGGCTTCCAAGGGGAACCGCATCCGCCGCGACGGCGCCGGTGCGCGCCGTCCAGGCGACGATCGAGAGCCCGGCCCGGTCCGCGCCCGCCGCCGTCAGAGCATCACGAAGAGATCCTCGCCGCCCCCGCCCGCCGCCTGGACGCGCGCGATCCCCATCCCGAAGGCGAACGGCACGTCCCGCCCCGCGGCGATCGCCCGGTAGAAGCCGGTGGAGAAGGAGATCGCGACGTCGTCGTACACGGGGGCGCGGATCCCGACCACGTGCGGGACGTGCTGGCGGATGACGGCGGCCTGGTGCTCGGACCAGCACGAGCTCAGCACCACGCAGCGGACGGAGTCCCGGAAGAGCGCGAACAGGCTCGCCAGGGCTTCCCCGGAGACGGCGTGGGCCTCGCCCCCGTCGTCGCGCAGGATGATTCCCTCCGCCGTCCCGTGCCCCGAGAAGTGCACGATCGTCGGCGGCTCGTCCAGCATGGCCTGCATCAGCCGGTCGATGGTGGCCGCCCACACCTGCTTCAGCTCCACCCGCTCCCGCACCTTCGCGAGCCGCAGCGCCGTCTCGATCCGCTCGAACTCCTTCTCCAGGTCCAGCGCCGCGCCGGGGTTGGCCGCGAGAAAGAGGATGCGGTCCCCGCCGGGCTCCTCCGGCCGGACCGGCACGTCTGTCCGTGTTGCGGGGTCGGTGTCAGGCGTTTCCGGCATCGGGGGGATCTGGTGGAGGAGCGACTCGAGGTATTCCAGCCCCGGAAAGACGGAGCGGGCGAGGACGAACACCGGGGGGAAGATGGAGACCGGGTTGTCGTGCGTGTGGATGCGCCGGCCCGGCGCGTCGATGGCCCACGACACCGTGACGGCGCCGGTGTTCGCCGCGTGCGAGATCTGCGTCTGACGGGCGACGAAGCGGGCCATGTGCTCCGGGCACCCGCGGGCGAAGACGAAGCCCAGGAGCCCGTTGGGGTTGCGGCCGCGCGGCTTGAGCCCGAACTCGTGCGGCAGCCGCCGCGCCAGGCCGAAGAACTCGTCGCGCCGCCTGACGATGTCCCTTTCCGTCAGGTCGTCCGCGTCGCAGAAGGCGACGAGCTCCACCGCGGTGGCGGACGTCCGGTATCCGATGAACTGGAAGTTCGCGAGCTCGGTGTTCCGGGAGAGGTCGTGGGCCTCCTTCTCCCGGACCAGGCGCGCTCCCAGATGCTGGCTGATGCTGGACATGGGGCGCACCGGTCCGGGCGAAGGAGATGGAGATCGTCAGTCCGCGCTCGCCGCCGTCTCTTCCGGTGCCGCCGACGCCGGTTCCGAAGCCGCCGGCTCCGAAGGTGCGGCGGTGGCGTCAGCCGATGCGTCGGACGATGCCGCGCCGGACGGCTCCGCGGCCGGGACCTCGGAGACGGTCACGGGCGCCGGCTCGGGGCGCGGCTCGGGAGCCTCGGACGCGGCCGCCGGCGCGGCGTCCAGCCCCGTGGCCATCAGCCCGGCGACCAGCTGGGTGAAGCGCGCGGGGTCGTGCGGGGCGGCGCCCTCGGCCAGGAGCGACCAGCCCAGGATGAGCTCCGCGTAGTCGCCCACCACCGGATCGTCCCCGTCGGCGTCGAAGCGGCGGCGGAGGCCCTGGACCAGCGCGTGCTCCGCGTTCAGCTCCAGGATGCGGCGCTGGCGGAATCCGTCGCCGCGCCCCTGCGACAGGATGCGCTCCAGCTGTGGCGAGTAGTCGTGCTCCGAGACGACCAGGACCGCGGGCGACTTCGTCAGGCGGCCGGAGAGGCGCACCTCCTTGACCCACTTGTCCAGGCGCTTCTGCACCGCGCCCAGGAACGGCTCGAACTCCTTCTTCCGCTCCTCGCCCGCCTCCTTCTTCTCCCCCTCCTCCAGCTCCACCGCGCCCTTCCCGGCCGAGCGCAGCCGCTTCCCCTCGAACTCCGTCAGCGACTGCACCACCAGCTCGTCCACGGGCTCGGTGAGGTAGAGCACCTCCCAGCCGCGGTCGCGGAATCCCTCCAGCGCCGGCGAGTTCTCGATCTGCTCGCGGCTGGAGCCCGTCAGGTACCAGATGTCCGCCTGCCCCTCGGGCATCCGCTCCACGTACTCCTTGAGCGTGGTCAGCCACTCCGCGTCGCGCGACGAGCCGAAGAGGAGGAGCCCCGTGAGCGCCTCGCGGTTGTCGAAGTCGCTGTCCACCCCCTCCTTGACCGCCCGCCCCAGCTCGCGCCAGAAGCCCTCGTACTTCGAGCGGTCGCTCTCCAGCATCCGCTTCAGCGTGTCCAGCACCTTTTTGGTCAGCGCGCGGCGGATCTGGCGGACGTGGCGGTCGCTCTGCAGCATCTCGCGCGAGACGTTGAGCGGGAGGTCGGGCGAGTCCACGGCGCCGCGCACCCAGCGGAGCCAGCGGGGGAGGAGCTCCTCCGAGTTCTCGCGCACCAGCATCCGCTTGACGTACAGCCGCAGGCTGGGCTTGAAGCCGGAGTAGTACAGGTCGGTCGCGCCGCGCGAGGGGATGAAGAGCACCGCCTGGTACTCCACCGTCCCCTCGGCGCGGGTGTGGATGGTCTCCAGCGGCTCCGACCAGTCGTGCGAGATCTGGCGGTGGAAGTCCGCGTACTCCTCCTTGGTCACCTCCGAGGGCGGGCGCGACCAGATGGGCCGCATGGAGTTGACCGGCCGCTCCGGCTCCGGCGTCTCGCCCTCCGGCACCTCTTCCGGCTTCTCGGCGGGAAGGATGATGGGGTAGGTGATGAAGTCCGCGTGCTGCCGGATGATGCGCGAGAGCACCCAGCGGTCGGCGTAGTCCTCGATCCCGTTCTCGCTGTCGACCGGCTTCAGGTGCAGGGTGATGGTGGTTCCCGGGCGCTCGCGCTCGGCCTCCGACACCGTGAACGATCCCCCGCCGGACGACTCCCAGCGCACCGCCTCGTCCGTCCCGGCGCGGCGCGTGACCAGCTCCACGCGGTCGGCCACCATGAACGACGAGTAGAAGCCCACGCCGAACTGGCCGATCAGCTGGCCGGCCCCCTCGGCCGCCTTCTCCTTGAGCAGCTCCAGCGCCTCGCGCGTCCCCGAGCGGGCGATGGTGCCGATGTTCCGCACCACCTCGTCGCGCGTCATCCCGATCCCGTCGTCCTCGATGGTGAGGGTGCGGTTCTCCTTGTCGGGGATCAGGCGGATCCGGGGCTCGTGGCCCTCGGGGAGGAGGCTGGAGTTGGTCAGCGCCTCGAAGCCCAGCCGGTCGATGGCGTCCGACGCGTTGGAGACCAGCTCCCGGAGGAAGATCTCCTTGTCGGTGTACAGCGAGTGGATCACCAGGTCGAGGAGCCGCTGCACCTCGGCCTGGAATGCGAACTCCTGCGCCTGTTCGGTCCCCTGCGCCTGCTCGGTCACGTGGTCCTCCTGTTGGTGCGATCGGGTCGGTCGATGGAGATCCGCGGGCGCCACGAGCCCGCGGCGAGGCGGAAAATCTATTGGATCCGCGAGGGACAACAAGTGCCCGGGACGGAAAAGCGCCGGGAAGGGAGATGCGGCGTCCGGAAGAGCGATGGGCGGGAAGCGGTGGCGCGCGCGGAATTGGCCCGATCGGCCGTCCTGTCTTTTCCCGCTCAAAATCCTTGAACGCGACGGGCGGAGGAATCAAGCTGGAGCGCTTTCCTCCATCCTCACCCTTCGCCCGCGGAGCCCCGATGCGCCTGGACCTGAACAACCTGGAAGTGCAGTCGTTCTCCACCAGTTCCGAAGCCAGGACGTCGCTGCCGGCGGATACCGGGCGTGGCGGGCCGGATTCGGAATGCTACATCTGCTACCAGACGGGGAACACGGTGCCCTCGTGCATGGGCTACCAGTGCGGCCCGGTGGACTACCGCACCGACACCTTCATCGACCCGGCCTGCGGCTGGGCCTGATCGATCCGCGGCGCCTGACCACGGACGAGTCGAAGCCGGCTCCGGGATGTGTCCCGGAGCCGGCTTTTCTGTCCATCGTTTCGATCGGAACCAGTATCTTTGCGGCCATCCGCGTTTGATGGATGCGTCCCGGTCAGGACGATCGCGCGCGTCGCGGCATCCATGACGCCAGAGCACGGCCTCGGGACGCCATCGCGTGGCGGGGCAGGGGCGATGAGGCGCAGCGTTGCGGAGATGGAAGGGCGGGGGTGAGGATGAACTGGCGGAGGGAGACGGGCCCGTGTAGTCTACGCGGATGCCAAACGCCATCACGCCGCCCATCCCCGGAATCGACACCGAGCGGCTCACCCTGCGCGGCCACACGCGGGCGGACTACGAGGAGTCCGCGGCCATGTGGGGCGATCCGCTCGTCACCCTCCACATCGGCGGGCGGCCGTCCACGGCGGAGGAGGCGTGGGCGCGGGTGCTGCGCTACGGGGGGCTGTGGGCGCTGCTGGGATTCGGGTACTGGGTGGTGCGGGAGCGGGAGAGCGGGCGCTTCGTGGGCGAGGTGGGGTTCGCGGACTTCCGGCGCGAGGTCACGCCGTCGCTGGACGGCGCCCCGGAGGCGGGATGGGCGCTGGCCCCGTGGGCGCACGGGCATGGATACGCCACGGAGTCCGTCCGCGCCGCCCTGGCCTGGGGCGACGCCCATCTCTTCGCGCCTCGCACCGTCTGCATGATCGGCCCGGAGAACGCCGGGTCCATCCGCGTCGCGGAGAAATGCGGATTCCGGGAGCACGCCCGCGCCACCTACAAGGGCGAGGAGACGCTCCTCTTCCAGCGCCTCCGCCCCTGGTCCTGATCCCGGGAATCGAAAAACTCGTCTCGCACTGAAACGCGAAAGGACGCGGAGAGAAGCTTTCTCCGCGTCCTTTTCGCGTTCGCGACGAGATCCGTCGTGCGCGCGCCTCATGCGAGCGGACACCTCGCCACGCGCCTCCGCGCGAACGGATGCGCGCCGGAGCGGATGGAGCCGCGGAACGCCCGGCGGCGGCCGCCGCCGTCAGCGCGCGGCCGGCTCCACGCGGGCGGACGCGACGACGTCGCCCTCCAGGATCCTGTCGACCACGGCGATCCCCTCGACGACTTCGGCGAAGACGGTGTAGTCGCGGACCAGGCGGGGATTGTCCTTGAGGTTGATGAACCACTGGGCGTCGCCGCTGTCGTGCCCGCGCGTGCTCATCCCCACCGTGCCGCGGGGATGCGCCACGGTGCCGAGCTCGTCGCGCAGGTAGCGGGGGTGGCCCACGTACTCGTTCGTCCCCGGGCCGCCGCCCTGGATCACGAAGTCCGGCTCCACCCGGTGCCAGCTGCCGTCGTCGTAGTAGCCCTCGCGCACCAGCGCCAGCACGCGCGCAGCCATGATGGGCGCCACGTCGCCGCGCATCCGCACCACGAACGACCCTCCGCCGGCGTCGGGCGACATCGTCATCCGCACCCGCACCTCCCGGCCGAGCGCGAGCGCGACGGCGTCGGCCGGGAGATCGAAGCGCGGCGGAGGCGGGCGGTCGTCGCTGGCCGGGCGGCCTAGCGCGTCGAGCAGGGCCACGCGGACGTCGCGCTCCGAGGCGTTGGCGCGGCGCACCCACCGCGCGAACGCGGTCTCGACCGCCGCGCGGGCGGCGGGGACGGGAGATCCCTTGAGCGCGATGGCGGCGGCGCGGACGGCCTGCGCCTGGTCTCCGCGCAGCGCGGCCAGGTACACGTCGTCGGCGCCGTGGCCCACCAGCTTCGAGAGCGCGTCGATGGCCGCCTCCTGGACGTTGCCGTCCCGGTCGCGCGCCAGGGTGCGCAGGCGAGGGGTGTCGGCCAGCACGGCGGCGGCGCGGGCGGCGTACAGGCGGACGTGCCAGTCGGGATGCGTCGCCAGCCCGCCGAGCCGCGCCCGCGCCCGGTCGGGCGCGATCCGCGCGAGCGCGAGCTCCGCGTGGGCCCCCGCGTGCCACGACACCCCGCCCGCCGCGCGCCGGCGCGTGTCGCGCGGCAGCGCGTCCACCCATCCGCTCAGCACGCGCACCAGCGCCGAATCGGCTCCGCACGGCGCCTCCGCCAGTCCGGCCGCGCGGAGCCGCACCTGCCACGCGCCGTCCTCCAGCGCCGCCCGCAACGCTCCGCAGTCCGCCCGCCGGGCGGCGAGCGCCCGGTAGCGGAGCCGCCACGCGGGCTCGGGCCACGCGGGAGGCGCGGCCACCGGCGGCAGCGAGTCGCGCGCGGCGAAGAGCGGATCGCGGATCCGCCCCAGCGCCCGCCCGGCGATCAGCCGCACCCGCGCGTCCCCGTGCCGCATCCCCTCGGCGAGGGCGGCGTCGGTGGAGTCGCGCCGGTCTTCCGCGACCAGGATCCGGCCGATCAGCGTGGAGTCGGCGCGCGTCTGCGCCAGGCCCGGCGCCGGCGCCAGCAGCAGGAGAAGGATCCAGAGTTTGTTCATCGGCTCCAGAGGGGGGCGCGGCCGGATCCGTCCGCGGCGGTGGGGGGGTGGGATGCTCCCGGTGGTCCATCCGGACGGGGAATCGGGTACGGTACCAGATTCCCCCGGATTTGCAAGGCCGTCCATCCCGGATGGAGCGGATGAATGGAACGGGCGGATGGAAAGCCGCGCTCAGCTCCTCGCCTGCGCGGCCTCCCGCCGGCGTCGTCGCACCCGCAGCGCCAGGCGCGCGATGAAGAAGATCGTCACCGCCATCAGCACCAGCGCCAGCAGGGGGACCAGGAAGCCGACGACGATGGCCACGATGGCCGCCACGTCTTCCGCGACGCTCAGGAGGGGGTTGCCGACGCCGCCCGTGGTGGCCGTGCTCCCCAGGCGCGCGGTGGCCTTGGCGGAGTGCACCCCCAGCGCCAGCGGCGCGCCCACCAGGATGCCGATCCCCACCGAGTACTCGGGCGAGAGCTGGTAGAGGAACGGCGTCGCCGCCAGCACCGCCAGCGCGGGCTTGGTGAGCACCTGGACGCTGTCCAGCAGGTGGTCGACCACGGGGATCTTGTCGCCCAGGATCTCCAGCAGCGTCGCCACGCCGAAGATCAGCACCGTCTGCGGCCTCTCCAGCCACGTCAGGTTGTCCGGCAGCGGCAGGTCCGTCATCCACGCCATCAGGCTGGCGCTGAACACCGGGAGAAAGGCGCGCAGCCCGGCCGTGGCCGCCAGCACCACGCCGAACGCCGCGGCGGAAAGAGCATCCATCAGCGCAGCCTCTTCATCTCGGTCCCCGAACGCGTGGTCGTCCCGCCGATCCGCGGCCGTGCTCCATCGCCCGGAGCCGGAGCACCGGATGGTGATCGCCGCGGCCACGGAGGTGCGCACGTCGCGCACCAGCGCGCCACGGCCCATCCCCCGTGATCGGCGGATGGGCCGGGTGCGGCGCCAGCTTCTCCGTGGAAGCCGCTCGAGAGAACGGGGCCGGCATCGCGCGGCGACGCCGGCTCCGGGAGAGGGGGATCAGCAGCGGATGCACATGTTGTTGACGTACGTGGCGTACCCCGGCTCCGAGGGCGCCACGCACGCCTGGCGCGTGCAGATGCCGCACGTCGCCTGGCCGATGCAGGTCCCGGCGATGGAGACCTGCGCGCCCTGCACCGTGCCGAGCGGTCCGTCCGCCGCGTCCGTCGCGAAGCTGTCGATCCGCAGCTCTTCGATCTTGAGGCTCAGCTTCTTCATCTCGTCTCCATGGGTCCAGGTGGATGCGGCCGCGCCGGCTCCGACGCGACTTTGCACTGTATATCGTCGTGAAAGGTAACTGGCGATCGGCGCGGTCGTCCATGGGCGCCCCTCTACCGCGGCGTCTCGATCGATCTCCATCAAGCCGAACGCGACATCACGGGCCGAACCCCGATCTTCCCGTGGATGCGGCTCCCGATCCCAGTGCCCGGCCGCTCCATCCCGCGCGGCGACCGCCGCGCCGGGGCATTTTCACGTCGCGGGCTGGCCCCCCGGCGCCATCTCCGCCGCGGGATCCTGCCCGTAGTAGGACGAGAGCTCCTCGTACAGCTCGGGGTGGCGCGCGCGGAGCTGCACCGGGCGCTCGAAGAAGCACTCGCTGGCGACGGCGAAGAACTCGGCCTCGTTGGTGGCGCCGTACTGGTCCAGCAGCGTCTTGCGGCCGGTGCGCGCCGCCTTGCGCAGCGCCAGGTAGTGCTCGCTCAGCACCCGGGCCCACGGCGCGTACAGCGCCAGGCGGTCCAGCTCCGGCGTGCCGTCGGCGGCGCCGTCCTCCTGGTCCAGCTGGTGGGCGAACTCGTGCAGGATCACGTTCTTGCCGTCGCGCGGGTCGGCGGCGCCTTGGCGGGCGCTGTTCCACGACAGCACCACGGCCCCGTGGCCCCACGACTCCCCCAGGTGCACCGCGTCGTCCTCCCGGACGACCTCCCCCGTCCTCACCGCCCGCGGAGCCTTGTACGCGGCCGGATACACGACGATGGAGCGGAGCGCGGGATAGTAGTCGTCATCGTCCAGGCGCAGCAGGAGGACGCACGCCTGCGCGGCGATGGTGACGCGCACCTCGTCCGTCATCTCCAGCCCGCCCGCGCCCTCGAAGCTCTTTTCGGCGATGAACACCAGCACCCGGCGGAGCAGCTCGTCCCGGTCGGGCTCCGAGAGGCGGGCGTACATGGGCACGTTGCGCTGGATGATCGCCAGCCACTCCGGCGGAAACGGCTGGGCGCGAATGCGCTCGCGGCGGCGCTTCTTCAGGAAGTCGAGCACGATGAGCCCTGGATCGGGTGAATGCGGATGCGGGCCGGCGCTTCCAAGATGCTGCGTTCGGCCGCGCGAAACCAGCGAGCACCAGCCCGTGAGGCTGCGTTACCGCTTCGCCGGGTCGGACGAACGAAGGTAACGGGGTGATCTCGTCCAGAACTCATGGCGGGTGGCCGCGCGTCAGGCTGCGGGATCCGCCCGGTGGGCCAGGATGTCGCGCGCGGGCCATTCGAACATGGTCTCGCCGCCGCCGAGGTTGAAGACGATGCCGTGGCCGGCGGGCAGGACGGTGATCAGCCAGTCAGCCCCGACCCGGAGCCGGTATGTGTATTCCGGCCGCCACCTGGCGTACTTGCCGTCCAGCTCTTCGTCCGTGAAGACGACGACGAACTGCTGGCCATCCGCATCGCGGGAGACCGTCGCGGGCTTCCAGCTGAGCAGGCGGGCGCCGTCCATGACCGGTGGATCCGCCAGCGGGACGCTGACCTGCGCGGCCAGGACCGAGCTCAGCATCTGCTGCATTGGGAGGTGCCCCGCCCGGGCCGCGCGGATGGCCTCGCTGGCCTCACCCCTTCCACCATCTTCCGGATTGCTCATCAAGGATCGACTTGGTTGATGTGAACCGCAGGCCGGTTCGAGCCGGGCCGCGCGCACGTGGTCGAGGCGCGGCAGCCGAGCGCCGCGGGAAAGCAATTGCCGTGCGCCGCCGTCGTCGTCACCCCGGGCACCCACGCGAAGCAGGGCCCGCGCGGCTCTTCGGCGCTCGCGCCACGGCTGACGGCGGCGACCACGCGGCCGCCTCCTCGCCCGCGCCGGAGCGATACCGATCGCCCGGGCGCCGCAGCGATCATGCACCAGGAGGAGTAGGCGGAGGAAAATCCAACCACGGGGTCCGTCTACAGGAATTGGCTCGTTGCGCGGGGGGATGTCGCGGAGTATAGTGCGTACTGGGCAGGTATCTTTTGGCGCGGAATACGTGAACTCAGGTCACTCGGGCGACTCCCCAGCAGGCGACTCACCATCAAGACAGAGGTGACGATCATGCCAGACAAGCCGTTGCGCCGCGCATTCCCCCTGTTGATGGCGCCGCTGCTCGCGAGCCTGCAGGGATGCGACATGCCCGAGCCGAGATCCGCATCCACCTCCCGAATCGCCACCGCCGCCCTGTTCGCACCCGCCACTCCCGAACCCGACGGCAATGCCGTTCTCGAAGAGCTCGGCAAGCCCGACAAGCCGATCAGGCTCGAGGAGACGCAGGCGGTGGTCAACGTGATCGTCCGGATGACGTTCGACAGGTCGACGGGCGGCTATCTGGTCGCCGACGAATCCGAGAACCAGATCCGGCAATATGGGCCCGATGGAGAGCTGGTCCGATATTTCGCCCGGCATGGAGATGGGCCCAGGGAGTTCCGGTTCCTCAACCGGGCGCTTCGGTTGTCGACGGGAGAGGTTCTGGCCCTGGATGGATTCAACAAAGGGGTCGTCTTCGATTCGACGGGCTCGCGGGTGGTGAGATCGTTCAGCACTCCGGTGGGCCCCGTTCATTCCGTGCAGCTCCTCAATGACAGCCTGTTGCTGCTGGGCGGCGAGATCCGCGACGAGCGGGAAGTGACCTCGCCCGGCGCGCGCCTCCATCTCTGGAACCTCAATCGCGACACGTTGATCCGCAGCTTCTTCACTCCCGCCGTCCGGGGCCAGGCGCGGCAGATGGCCTCCAGCGTGGGTGGATTCGTGGCGACGGACGCACGCGCGGACACGATCGCCGCCGTCTTCGCGCTCACCGACACGATCTTCCTCTTCGACCACGCCGGGCGCCGGCTCGGGCAGGTTCCCATCCCCTTCAGGAAATTCCGCCGGCTCTCCGAGAGCGCGTCCCTCCCCCGATTCGACGAGGTGCTCGGCGCGCGGGAGTGGGTGGGAAGCTTCTCCCTCATCTCCCACGTCTTCTGGCTGCGCGACGGCAGCTTCCTCGTCCAGTACCAGGACCGGATCGGCACGGAGCCCCGCTGGCGCCTCCTCCACATGCGGCGCGACGGCGGGTTCATCCTCGAGCGGCGCGACACGCCCAAGCTGCTCAACGTCGACCAGGCCAACGATCACCTGGTCTTCACCCGCCCCGGCAGCGAGGCACCCAACGAATGGTCACGCGTACGGCTCGCGGAGCGCTGATCCTGGCCCTGCTGCTCGGCGGAGGAGGGTGCGGCGACCCGCGCGCGGCGGATCCCCTCCCGGTGGGCCGGGAGTTCCCCGGCTTCGCGCGGAGCTGGGCCCCGTGGGAGGTGGTGTGGGTGATCCGGCCGGAGGACTTCCTGACCTGCCAGACGGTGGCGAGAGGCGTGCGGGCCTTCCAGCGCGCGCCCGGCGTCCCGGTCCCGGTGACGGTCGTCTACGTGGGGGATTCACACGCGGACTGGGTGCGCGACTTCCTCCGCCGCCAGCGGATCCAGGCCACCGTGCGCACGGCGAGCGAGCGCCAGTTCGCCGACTGGTTCGGCCAGCCGGCCGCGCCGCGGGTGTACCTTCTCCGGCGCGGGCGGGTGGCGGACCAGGTCTCGGCGCGGGACGACAGGGTGCACCTGGCGCGGCGGTGGGGCCGCGCCGTCGGAGGAGGAGAAGGGCGGGGCGGTGGCTGATGCCGCCGGCCGGGCAGGGTACGACGAGGGGGAGAGCGGGGATCGGTTCATCCGACCAATCACTCAGGAGAGGTGGTGTATGCGAAAGAGACTCGGTGTAAAGGCGCTCGCGGCCGCGATCATCGCCGGCGTGGCGGTCCTTCCGACGGACCTGCGCGGGTCCGATTTGCTGCGCGTGTGGGGGATGAGCACTGACGGAGAGACGTGCACGGGGACGTGCACCCCGAAAAACATCTGCTGCAAGATCACGCCGGTGGCGCCGTATACTCCCGGCTGAGGCATCCGCCGGCGTTGCGGCGCCCGTTGGGACAGCATCTTGATGGCCCCCTCCCTCGCCCCCCGGATTGCCGCCGATCGGAATGGATCAGCGGCAGTCCGTTTCGGGCTATTTTGAGATAGACTCGGATCCGGATCCATCACGACATCTCGGTCTTCCGCAGGCTCTCCCTGCATTGAGGGAGCGCCTGCGACGCGATCATGCGATGGCTGTGCTTTGACCCTCACCCAGCTCACGCGCGAGATAGGGCGCGGTGCGGCTCTTCGGCGCGGCGGCCACGACGGCGGGCGGACCGGCGGCGACCACGCGGCCGCCCTCCTCGCCGGCGCCGGGGCCGACGTCGATCACCCAGTCGCTGCCGGCGATGACGTGCATGTCGTGCTCGACGACGACGACCGTGTTGCCGGCATCCACCAGCCCGTGCAGCTGCGCCACCAGCTTCTCCACGTCGGAAGGGTGCAGGCCCGTCGTCGGCTCGTCGAGGACGTAGAGCGAGTGGCCGCGCTGGGCGCGCTGCAGCTCGGTGGCCAGCTTGATCCGCTGCGCCTCGCCGCCGGAGAGCTCGGTGGCGGGCTGTCCCAGCCGCAGGTATCCCAATCCCACCTCGCGCAGCACGTGCAGCGAGCGGCGCACCGAATCTTCCTCCGCGAAGAACTCCCAGGCCGCGTCCACCGTCATCCCCAGCACCTCGGCGATGTTGCGGCCGCGCAGGCGGATCTCCAGCGTCTTCGCGTTGTAGCGCGCGCCGTGGCAGGTGGGGCAGGGGGCGTAGACGCTGGGGAGGAAGAGCAGCTCCACCATCACGAACCCCTCGCCCTCGCACGTCTCGCAGCGCCCCTTCGCCACGTTGAACGAGAAGCGGCCCGCGTCGTAGCGCCGCTTCTTCGCGTCCGGCGTGGCGGCGAATAGGCGCCGGACGTGGTCGAACAGCCCCGTGTAGGTGGCCAGGTTGGAGCGCGGCGTGCGCCCGATCGCCTTCTGGTCCACCCGCACCAGCCGGCCGATCTCCTCCATCCCCCCCGCGATCCGTCCGCCGGGAGCGGCGGCGGCCACGGCCTCCAGCTCGTCGCCCTCCTCGGTGGCGGCGGGAAGCTCGTGGCCCAGGTGCTCGGCGACCAGCTCCACCAGCACCTGGCTCACCAGGGAGGACTTCCCCGATCCGGAAACGCCGCTGACGGTGGTGAACACGCCCAGCGGAAAGCGCACGTCCAGCGCGTGGAGGTTGTTGCGGGTGACTCCCTCCAGCGCCAGCCATCCCCTCGGCTCGCGCGGCGTCCGCGCCGGCGGACGCTCCTCGCCGAAGAGGTGGCGGCGCGTCTGCGACTCCTCCACGTCCGCGAGGCCGGCCGGCGGGCCGCTGTAGAGGACGCGCCCGCCCCCCTCGCCCGCCGCGGGGCCCACGTCCACGATCCAGTCGGCGTGGCGGACGACGTCCATCTCGTGCTCCACCACGAAGAGCGAGTTCCCGGCGGCCAGCAGCCCGTCCAGCGCGCGCAGCAGCGCCTCGGTGTCCGCCGGATGCAGCCCGGCCGAGGGCTCGTCCAGCACGTAGACCACGCCGAAGAGGTTGGACCGCACCTGCGTGGCCAGCCGCAGCCGCTGCAGCTCGCCGGGGGAGAGGGTGGGCGTGCTGCGCTCGATGGAGAGGTAGCCCAGTCCCATGTCCAGCAGCACCTCCAGGCGCGCGCACAGGTCCTGGGAGATGCGGTGCGCCACCATCGCCTTCTCCGGGTGCTCCGCGTCCCGCCGCTTCCGCCCCGTCGCCGTCCCCTCCGCGTAGGGGCGGACCAGGGCGAACACGCGGGACAGGGGCAGGCGGGAGAGCTCGGCGATGTCCATCCCCGCGAACGTCACCGACAGCGACTCGGGGCGCAGCCGCTTGCCTCCGCACGACGGGCAGTCGGCGCCGATCATGTACTGCTGCGCGCGCCGCTTCATCGCCGCGCTCTGCGTGTTGGCGAAGGTGTGCAGCACGTGGCGCCGCGCGCTGGTGAAGGTGCCCATGTAGTTGGGCTCCTCCTTTCGCTTCAGCGCGCGCCGCGTTTCCTCCGGGGTGTAGCCGGGGTAGACGGGGACGACCGGCTGCTCGTCGGTGAAGAGGATCCAGTCGCGCTCCTCCTGGGGGAGGTCGCGCCAGGGGCGATCCACGTCGTAGCCCAGCGTCACCAGGATGTCGCGCTGGTTCTGCCCGCCCCATGCCTGCGGCCACGCGGCGATGGCGCGCTCGCGGATGGTGAGCGACGGATCGGGGACCATCGACTGCTCCGTCACCTCGTAGACGCGGCCGAGGCCGTGGCAGGTGGGGCAGGCGCCCTCGGGGGTGTTGGGGGAGAACCCCTCGGCGTAGACGATGGGCTGGCCGGGCGGATAGTCGCCGGCGCGCGAGTACAGCATCCGCAGCAGGTTGGAGAGCGTGGTCACGCTCCCCACCGACGAGCGGGTGGTGGGCGTCCCCCGCTGTTGCTGGAGGGCGACGGCGGGCGGGATCCCGTCGATCTCGTCGACGTCGGGGATCCCCATCTGGTGGAAGAGGCGCCGCGCGTACGGCGCCACCGACTCCAGGTACCGCCGCTGCGCCTCCGCGTACAGCGTCCCGAACGCGAGCGACGACTTCCCGGATCCCGAGACGCCGGTGAACACCACCAGCGCGTCGCGGGGGATGTCGACGTCCACGTTCTTGAGGTTGTGCTCCCGCGCCCCGCGCACCCGCACGAACTCGTGCAGGTGCGCGCCTTCCGCTCGGTCCGCCGTCTTCCCGCTCTTCCCAGCCTTCATCAGTCTGCCCTGTCCGTGGTGTTGCTAGTCGTGGAGGAGATGCCGTTTGCGAATCAGCACTGCGCAGAATCACCATCCTCCTTCATTTGGCCCGGGAGAGCCTGACAACCGAAGGCAAGGTGCTGGTTCGTGCGGCGCTTGAGTCCATTCGCGAACTGCTCGACCCTCTCTGACCGCGCTGCCGGCGCGGAGCGGACGCGTGGACGGGCGCGCACGGAGCGAGCCAGACCTTCCGGCAGAGCCGTGCACGTCCGGAGTGGCCCTTCCGCGGGGGGCTCCGGCGCACGGGATTTGCGATTTGTCCCGTTCCTATTCGGAATATACGTACTTCCACGGGAGTGGTCGGATGAAGAAGCTCGTACTGAACGTCGAGATGCTGCAGGTCGAGTCGTTCGCGCCGCAGGCGGAGCTGAACGGCCGGCGCGGAACGGTGCGGGGGCACGCTACGGTGCGATGCACCGCGCTGTGCAATCCGACATTCTACTGTACCGTTGGTTACGACACCTGCGACATGGCGAGCTGCGTCGACACGTGTGGCTACCCACACAACCCGGGGTGCTAGCCGTCCGGGCGTCCCACGCGTGTGGCCACGCGGCGATGGCGCGCTGGCAGATGGTCAGCGAGTCGTCGGGCGCTATCGACGGCTCGGTGACCTCGTAGAGGCGGCCGTGCCCGTGGAGCAGGCGCCCTCGGGCATGTTAGGGGAGAACGCCTCGGCGTAGATGATGGCCTGATCCGGCAAATCGTCGCCCGCGCGCGAGTACATCATCCGCACGCGCACGAACTCGTGCGGTCGCGGGTGATCCGCCGCATCCGTCGCTCCGCGTTCCTTCCCGACCTTCATGCGCACTGCCTGTTCATGGATGGAGAATGTGTGAGCTCGCGGAATCAACATGCTCTGCGTGATCGACTGGCGCGACGTCTCGTGTTCCCGCGCCCGCACCGGATGCGCGAGCGCAAGACGACCGGCATATTCACCGCCCGGTTGGTCGTCCTCGAATCGTCCCGCGAAGATGCTCATGACTAGAAGCCACGAATCCGTCACGCAGTCGCAGTTCGGCCCTCGCGCCGCCCTGTACGTCACCAGCGCCCTGCACACCTCCGGCGCCGACCTGGACGCGCTGGAGGCGATCGCCGCCGACACGCGCCCGGGGCGCGCGGTCGACCTCGGGTGCGGGGGCGGCCACGTGGCCTATCGCCTCGCGCCGCACGCCGGCGAGGTGGTGGCGTGCGACCTCTCTCCCGACATGCTCGCCGTCGTCGCGGAGACGGCGCGCGAGCGGGGATTCGCGAACATCCACACCCGCGAGGCGGCCGTGGAGCGCCTCCCGTTCGACGACGCCTCGTTCGACCTGGTGGCGACCCGCTTCAGCGCGCACCACTGGCGCACCCTGGAGCCCGGGATCGCGGAGGCGCACCGCGTGGCGCGGCCGGGCGCGACCGCGATCTTCATCGACTCGGTGTCGCCGGGACGCGCGCTCCACGACACCCATCTCCAGGCTGTCGAGCTTCTCCGCGACACTTCGCACGTGCGCGACTACACCGTGGCCGAGTGGATCGCCGCCGTGGAGCGCGCCGGCTTCACCATGCAGCACGTCCGCCGCCACCGGATCCGGATCGACTTCGGCACGTGGATCGAGCGGATGCGAACGCCCGCACCGCTGGTCGCCGCGATCCATGCCCTGCAGGCCGCCGCGTCGGACGAGGTGCGCGCGTACTTCGCGGTCGAGCCGGACGGCTCCTTCCTCCTCGACGTCATGATGCTCGAGGCTACCGCCTGAACGTGACGACGGAGATGCGCCCCGGCCGGTCGCCGGACGCGCGCCTCCGGGAACGCAGGAGAGCCTTCCCGGGGTGTCTCGTTCCGCCGCGCGCCCGCGGATGGTGAGCGACGGGCCGGTCACCATTGGCGACCGTGTACATGCGGCTATGCCCGTGGCAGGTGGGCAGGCGCCTTCGCGGGTGTTGGGGGGAGAACGCCTCGGCGTAGACGATGGGGCTGGCCGGGCGGATAGTCGCCTACGCGCGAGTACAGCATCCGCAGCAGGTTGGAGAGCGTGGTCACGCTCCCCACCGAGGAGTGGGTGGTGGGGCTCCCTCGTTGCTGATGGAGCACCACGCCGGCGGGCTGGAGATGCTATAGGACCGCTTCGGTGCTCTGGAAGCGGATTATGTCAGGCCGCACCTGCGAAGCCAAGGTCATGGTCAACTCCCCAGTGAACTCGCCCCGCCACACCGCACCCGGTTACCGCTTCTTGGATGTGACCTGTCGCAGCGTTCTCTCGGCTGATTCCGCCTCCTCTCTGATGTGCGGGTCCAGCAATGTTTCATAAGCTCCACGTAACCGTTTGAGAGACTCTGAGAGCCACTCGGAACTCCCAGTTACTGTGAGCCATTCCATTGCGACATCATTGAAGACGAAGTACTGGTACTTGTTATCCTTGAAGATTTCCAACCCACGCTCTGCTTCCTGTTTGGCCACACGCAGCAAGGCCCGTCGATCTTCTGGAAGAAGCTCGTCCTGACGTGACTGCTCAAGTGTCAACAGCACCTTGTAGCGGTGGATCGGAGGATCCGAACCAACAGCTTCTTCTGCATCGGAAATTGTGACAGCAGCGAGTTCCAATTCCCCGCGATTCAACAGTTCACTAATCAGCCGATGTCGAGGAATGCGATGCGTCGGGTCTATCTTAACGAGGATCTCGTAAAGGTCGATGCGATCCTCGGGGTTCGGAAGGCCTCTAATTCCGTAATCAGAATTGCAAAGATCTCCAACGAAGCGACGCTCGAGTTGCACTGACGGATTCACGTGTTTGACCACTGTATGCAGAAGCCGCACTCGCTCCTCAGGATCTGAGAACTTGTATTTGGCGATGATCTCAGCGATTCGCTTGTGGCGGGTCTGCCAGACATAAACCCAAATCCTGCAATCCGGTTGGCGGACGGCGAAATGGGGTGATTCTCCGAGTGCCTCATGCTGTCGGCGCGGGGGTTTGCCCGTCCGTGCTGCCCGGCT
>Ga0247770_1000564_pt1 | contig 35098 bp, 26 predicted proteins | sample UWRJL136409B6_FD_179943 | JGI IMG/M metagenome (GOLD analysis project Ga0247770, IMG submission 179943) | Plant litter microbial communities from Arlington Agricultural Research Station in Wisconsin, United States - UWRJ-L136-409B-6 | ecosystem: Environmental > Terrestrial > Plant litter >... | reverse complement strand
TTCTTCCCTCTTCCTTCTTCCCTCTTCCTTCTTCCCTCTTCCTTCTTCCCTCTTCCTTCTTCCCTCTTCCTTCTTCCCTCTTCCTTCTTCCCTCTTCCTTCTTCCCTCTTCCTTCTTCCCTCTTCCTTCCCCAATCGAGATTGCATATTTAATGCTAATTCTACGCCGCCTGCACCGCCGCCTACAATGGCTATCCGTAGCGGTTTTTGGGGATGGTTTAGTCTTTCGGAAATTAACTGATTCCAGCTAGCTAAAAACTCCGGTACGGGTTTAGCTGCAATTGCATATTCAGCAGCACCCGGTACAGATAAAGTCGCAGGAGTGCTGCCGATATCCACAGAAAGTAAATCAAAATTAACCGGAGGGCGAGTTTGACAAATAACTAAATTTTTGTTAATGTCGATCGCGATCGCCCGATCGATTAATATTTGACACCCGGCAAATTCAGCGAGCGATCGCAAATCGATGTGACATTCATCGTAACCGTAAAACCCGGCAACGTGTCCCGGCAGCATCCCCGAATAAGGCGCGTGCAGCACGTCGCTAATCAGAGTCAAACGCACGGACGGCAGAGGTTGGATACCGAACATTTTTAATACGATAGCATGACTGTGACCGCCGCCAATTAACACTAAATGTTTCACAATTACAGATGTTCGATCGAAATGTTCCAGCACCGATATTGTACAGCACTCGCACTTCTTGGCCCGCACAGTCCGGTAACGAGAGCTTGCAGTGCGTAATTAATGATTTCCCAGCAGTTAGACAGAATGCTCTGACTTACCCTCTGTATCAGAGATTATACTTGGCTCAGTTGCGATCGGAGCCTATCAATCCACCCATTTCACTTAACCAATTCCAAAATCAGCGCAAATGGCTGTAGACTGTAGAGCGATCAAATTTTATCACCAAATTATCCTGGGGTGTGTTTCGATAGCTAACTCACCATTCAAAACTATGACATTACGCATCATTCCGCGCAGTTGGCAGCGATCGATTAAAACTCTTTTCCCGCTTCTGTTTGCCCTCTCATTCATTATAGTATTGCTGGCGAACAGCTTCATTCCGGCGATCGCCCAGCAACCCCGCCAGGAAATTCGCGGGGTTTGGATGACTACAAACGACAAAGACATCCTCAGAGATCGCCGCAAACTAGGAGATGCTGTCAGCAAACTAAAACGGTTAAATTTCAACACAATCTATCCCGTTGTCTGGAATTCTGGCTATGCAATGTATCCCAGCTATGTAGCGCAGCAAAGAGACATTCAACCCTTTGTTTACAGAGGGTTAGACGGACAAGATATGATCGCCGATTTAATCGCTCAAGCTCACCGCCAAGGCCTGCTAGTAATTCCTTGGTTTGAGTTTGGTTTTATGGCTCCACCCACATCAGAATTAGCCTTAAACAATCCCGATTGGCTGACACAAAAACAGGACGGCAGCCAAACATCAAACGGCGCAGGTGGCGAAGTAGTTTGGCTCAATCCCTTTCATCCAGAAGTGCAGCAATTCATTACCGAACTCGTACTAGAAATCACCACTCAATACAACGCAGACGGCATTCAATTTGACGACCACATGAGTTTGCCTTCGGAATTTGGATACGATGACTACACAGTTGCTTTGTATACCAAAGAAACAAAACAACCTCCGCCAAAAGATTTTGAAAATCCAGCATGGGTGCAGTGGCGAGCCAATAAAATTACCGCTTTTATGTCCCAGCTAAATCAAGCCGTCAAAGCAGCCAAACCCAATGCAATTTTCTCGATTTCTCCCAATTACTACGATTTTGCTTATAAACATCACCTACAAGATTGGCTGGCTTGGGTGCGTTTGGATATTGCCGACGAGCTAATTGTGCAAGTGTACCGTCCCAATCTAGAATCATTTGTGGACAAAATTAACCGTCCAGAAATGCAAGAAGCACAGCAAAAGATCCCCACCGGAGTAGGGATTATGACAGGTTTGAGAAATAGCCCCGTACCGATTGAGCAAATTAAATCTCAGGTGCGAGCAGTCCAAGAATACGGCTTAGGCGTCGCTTTCTTCTACTACGAAAGCTTGTGGGAATATGCGCCCGAACCCATCGCCGATAGACTTTCTAACTTTAGCGATTTCTTCCCGTTTTCGGCATTCCGAACAGCGCAACAAATACCCAGACGCGCGGCGACTTTCCCTCCACCTGCGCCACCCAAACCAGACCCCAAAGCTAAGCCGGATCAACCTACCAAAAACAGCGCACCTTCGCCCTCGCCAACCACGTAACAGAATTAGAGAGTCATTAGTCATTAGTCATTAGTCATTAGTAGTCATTAGTCATTAGTCATTAGTTAGAAACCATTAATTCGGAGGGGAGGGTTTTACCAACAATATTGACTGCAACTAAAAGGAACTAAAAACCCGCCCCCGCCCAGCTAATAATTGCCTACAATACATTTGGAACACAACACATTGTTGTGTCCCAATCATAATATCTGTATTGCTGCTAATATTAACTCTGGTTGATTAATCATACTAGCCGGGGCAAGTTTACGAGATAATCAGTTGTAGGCAATTATGGTTTGTAAAACCCGCCCCGACACTTCTGTGTGATTATTTAACCGGACTTGCTATAACAACTACCATCAATAAAAATGCAAACTCACCAAAAAATTTTACTGCCAAAAATGGGCTGCGGCACTTGGGCTTGGGGCAACCGACTGCTTTGGGGCTACGATGAAAGTATGGACGAGGAATTGCAAGCCGCGTTCAATCTTTGTGTCAGCAGCGGTGTCACTTTATTCGATACCGGCGACTCTTACGGAACAGGGAAATTAAATGGACGCAGCGAACAGCTTTTGGGTCACTTTTCTCAACAATATCAAGGTGCCAATAAAGACAGAATTTGTATTGCGACAAAACTGGCTGCTTATCCTTGGAGACTGACGCGACAATCAATGATATCGGCTTGCAAAGCCTCTGCTTCGCGCCTCGGAAAAAATGTAGATTTGGTGCAAATGCACTGGTCTACAGCTAATTACGCTCCTTGGCAAGAGGGGGCTCTTTTAGATGGTCTGGCTGACCTTTACGATCAAGGATTGGTCAAGGGAGTGGGCTTGTCTAATTACGGGCCGAAACGGCTGAAATGGGTGCATCGGAAATTTAGCGATCGCCAAATTCCTATTGTTACTTTACAAGTGCAATATTCGCTACTTTCCACCTATCCGGTGACCGAACTAGGGTTAAAAGATGTTTGCGATGAATTGGGGATAAAATTGATTGCTTACAGTCCTCTAGCCTTGGGTTTGCTGACGGGTAAATATTCCGAAAATGGCTCTATTCCTAAAGGTATCCGAGGTTTGGCGTGCAAGCAGCTACTTCCGGGAATGCGATCGCTTTTGGAATGTTTGCGAGAAATAGCGGCATTCAGAAACAAGACTGTTTCGCAGGTAGCAATCAACTGGTGCATCTGCAAAGAAACTATTCCGATTCCTGGGGCTAAATCTGTGGCACAGGCGAGGGATAATATTGGTGCTTTGGGGTGGGAGTTGGACTCGGGCGAAATTGCAGAATTGGATAAGGCGGCGGCGAGTGTAGATAAAAAAATGGTGCAGAATATCTTTCAAACTAAGTAATAATAGGTTCGTAGTTCAGTACCTATTACCCATTACCTATTTAGGCAAATTTCCCTTATTTCTGCTTCAGGATGAGTGACCAGGTAATCTTTTAGCCACAAGCAACCCCGCCCGATTAAATTATCTAAATCAAGATCTAAATTCCACAACTTGATAGTATTGTCAATCCCTGCAGAAGCCAGTGTTTTGCCATCGGGACTAAACATAACGCTGGTAACCCTGCCGAGGTGTCCTTCTAGGGTTGATATTTCTCGACCATTTTCTAGATTCCACACCCTCACATTACCCTCATCAGTAGATGAAGCTAAAATCTTGCCATCGGGACGGAAACTAATATTACTTACATTCGATAAATGTCCTTCTAGGGTAAACAATAATCTGCCATTTTCTGCATTCCATAGTTTGACTGTACTATCCGCACCACCAGAAGCTAACATTTTACCATTGGGACTAAAACTAACGGTATTTGCCCAACCGCTATGGGCAGGAAAAGCCTGCGTTAAAGTAGCTGTTTTTAAATTTAATAGCATTATATCACCGTCAGAACAAGCCACCGCTAAAGCTTTTCCATCGGGACTAAAACTTAAATCTGTTACAATACTACGAGCTTGTTTAAAAGTTTGCAGCAACCTACCATCTGCTACATTCCAAAGTTTTACCGTCCTATCAGAACTGCCAGAAACTAAGGTCTTCCCATCTGGACTAAAGCGAACTCTCCTTACCCAAGCCAGATGACCGTTGAGAGTTTTTAGTAATCTACCATCTTGCACATTCCACAACTTCACTGTTTTGTCATCACTGCCGGAAGCTAACATATTACCATCTGGGCTAAAACTAACACTTAGCACTCGACCTTGATGACTGTTAAGAGTTTGGAGTAAAGTACCATTTTTGCTATTCCATAGCTTTATTTTAAAGTCGTCGCTACCAGAAGCAAGAATCTTACCATCGGGACTAAAACTTACAGCTTGAACATTAGTGCTATTTCCTTTAATCGTTTGCGGTTCCCTAACCTCTAAATTCCATAGCTTGATTGCACTATCAAAACTTCCAGAAACCAGAGTTTTGCCATCTGGACTAAAACCGATACTCTCAATTCTCCCGCGATGTCCTTTGAGAAGTTGTGGTTCGGTTGTGTTGTCGTTTATATCCTCTAAATTCCACAACTTGACTTTACTATCGGAACTGATAGTCGCTAGAGTTTTGCCATCTGGACTAAAAATTGCACTCCAGACAGCCCTGCGATGGGTTGGGAGGTTTTCCAGTAAACTTCCATCTGCTACATTCCACAGTTTCACTATGCCGTCTTCATCGGTAGAAGCTAAGGTTTTACCATCGGGACTAAAACGGACACTTCTGGTATGACTTTTATGACCTTCTAGAGTATTTATCAGGGTGCCATCGTGAATATTCCAAAGCCTCACTGTCGTATCAAAACTCGCAGAAGCGAGAGTTTGATTATCGGGACTAAAACTAATATGGTTAACGGTACTGGTATGTCCTTTCAGAGTTTTTAATAACGTAGCATCTGGTGTTTTCCACAACTTGATGGTACCATCAGAGCTACAGGAAGCGAGAATTTGACCATCAGGACTAAAACTAACAGTTCTCACCCAGCTACGATGAGCCTTAATAGTTTTAATTAAAGTGCTGTGCGTTACATCCCACAACTTGACCGTACCATCTTCACTACCAGAAGCCAAAATTTTCTTACCATTAGGATGAAAACTCACACTCACAATTCTACCAGTATGTCCTGTCAGGGTTGATATTAATGTAGCTGGTCTAGCATTCCACAGTTTTACTGTCTTATCCTCACTAGCAGAAGCAAAAATTTTGCCATCGGGACTGAAAGTTACACTTCTGATAGCGCCACGATGACCGAGGGCGCGATCGCTTTCTCTAACATGATATATTGCTTGTTGCAGTCCCCTCATTACCTGCATTTGTGTATCGTTGGTGGCTGATGGTTGTAATTTTTTCATCTGCTGCGCTGCTTGTAATGCTTTCAACAGTGCTTCAAAAGGATCGGAAACCAAAGCTGCTTTAGAGAATAAAGTTTGCAGGACTACTTGTCGTTCGGCTAGTTCCTGTTGAGCTTTTTTTACTTGTAATTGGATCGAGATTGCTGTCATTACAGAAATTCCCAAAACTACAGAACCGATAACAATGATCCGCGTAGCCCTGCGCTTGGCTTGAGTAAATTCTACTTTTGCTTGTTGTTGAGCCGAAACTAAAGTATTATTCGCCTTAGCTAATATCTGACCTTCTTCTTCTTTTACAACTAACGCCTGTTGCACTTCTCGTTTATCTAAATCTTGGCTAGCGGCTAAAAAACGATAATCGAGCGGACTTAAACTTTGATTGGTTGACCACGAAAGTGCATCTTGCAAGGCTTTACCTCGCAACAGTCGCGATTCATCTTGATAGTTGGAAGCTACCCAAGCATTAAAAGCCTCGAAGTAAGGGCGCAGCTTTTCTAATTGTTTTTCTACCCAGTTTGGATTAAAAATTTGCTCGTAAATCCGGTTGTAAACTTTTAATTTTCCCTGCTGTTGCACGACTAAACCTGACAGTCGCAATTCTGTTTGTTCGGGACTGCCATCAGCAAGAACCTCCCCCAGCCCCCCCTTGTTAAGGGCGGGAGTAAGAGCGGCTATTTCTGTTAAACCTGACAGTCGCAATTCTGTTTGTTCGGAACTGCCATCAGCAAGAACCTCCCCCAGCCCCTCCTTGTTAAGGGCGGGAGTAAGAGCGGCTATTTCCGTCTGAGTAAGGGGTGTAGGAGCATTTAGCCCCCCCTTGAGCGGGGGGGGTTGGGGGGGGTTCGCGGATTCCAAAATTTGCTGATATAACCCCAACAACTGCCCGGCTTTTTGCTGATTTCTCAGGATGCGATCGCGAATTGTCTTTAAATGTTCAGGTTCATCTTGGGATTCCCAATTTTCAATAATTCGCGACTTCACCACCTGTTCAACCGATGGGTAATTTCCCAATGCTGATGCTTCAATTATCAGCTTGCACAGTTTTTGGGTGAGAAAAGGTTGTCCGCCTGTCCAGTCTAGAATTTGTGCGATCGCTTCTTGGGGATTGCTCACCCTTCCCGTCAACCCATCGGTTAACGGTTGGACTTCGTGAAGTTGGAAGCCGTTGAGTGCGATCGCTCTACCAATATTAAATGGTGTTTGGGTTTTATCCGCAATCAAATCCGAAGGACTCGCCACTCCCAACAAAGCAAATGTGAGACGCTGATATTTTGGCTCATCCACTCGTCGGTTATAGAAAAACCGAATTAAAGCAAAAAAATCATCCAAGGAAAAACTCAGGCTCAAAACTCTGTCAATTTCATCTACAAAAATTACAATATTTTGTTCAATTTCTACTAATAAAAATTTTTCAATAAACAAACTAAACCGCTGCACTGGTGACAAAAATTCCCGCTGCTCTTTCCACCAAGGCCGCCATTGAAATTTATTGCCAAGCTGATAGCTGCTTACCAGAGATTGGACAAGTCCGGCGTACCACTTTTCTGCCGTTACATCTTCCTTCCCAATTCCGGTTAGGTCAATAAAAGCACAGAGAAACCCTTCCGCTTGCAGTCTTTGCATCGTCCGCACCCGCAAACTAGATTTGCCCATTTGCCGCGAATTCAGCACGTAACAAAACTCACCGGCCTTCAAACTTTCGTAAAAGTCCAAGTCTGCTTGCCGCATCACATAACTCGACGCATCTGCTGGGAGACTCCCGCCAATCTGATATTCATAACTAACTGGAATTTTTTTCATCGCCTGCACCAAAATTGAGCCGTGATTATACGATAACTGCCCTGACTGTCTAGAGGTTTGGCAAAAAACCTGATTTTTTCCTATTTTGGGATTGGTCGATCGGACTGCACCTGATTTTTTCCGATAAATTCACAGCCGTCAGCTATTTATCAGTTCCTATAATACCTGATTTTATCACCATTGCCGTTCACAATTTCTAGCAAGAAACTGGTAACAGAAAGCGAAGGAATACGAACAGCCCTTATCGCTTTCTATTCAATCAATTTGAAACACAGGAGATCGATTATGAATACGTCACCGTCTACAGGTCAAGCCTGGCCCGAACTTGAAGAAAAGGTTGATAGTTTTGTCGAAGCCTTGATTGCTAAAAACAATTTGCCAGGAATGACCATTGCTGTTACTCAAGGGGGACGACTTCTCCTCTCGAAAGGCTACGGCTACGCTCTCGTGGATGGAACAAGAAAGTTACCGATGAAACCGTGCCTTCGCAGTAGAATCGGAAGTGTAACCAAGGCCGTCGTAACCGGACCATCCGGCTCCCAGTTGATGAAGTCGAAGAACATCGATCCCAAGTCAACGAAGCTCTATGGTCCGAAAGGATTCTTTGGTGGCATTTTTGATGCAGACATCGATATCGGCATCAAAGCCCATGCTCCCGAATCAGCCAAGTGGAAGGAGTGGTACCAAAAAATCACCATTCAAAATCTGCTGGATCATGAATCTGGCTTTCCACAAACAGGCAATAATAATGGGCCTGCTGCGGCTAAGATGTTTGGTGTGTCGGAAGATCAGCTTACCTACGAACTAATGCATAGCTACTTCCTGCGTGTCCAAGGACTACTCCACGAGCCTGGTACTTACAAATACTCGAATCATAATTTCGGACTGTGGACTATACTCATCCCGAAGATGTCAGGGAAATCCTACCTGGACTACGTGCGAGAAGACTTTCTCAAGCCCATGAAATTACACAATGCCGTGCGGCCAGAAAGAGCAAACCCGGATTCCTGCGATGCGTGGAATCACAAATACAATCCTGACAAAGAGCCGGAAGTATTCCCTTTTGAGGAACACGGTCTGGGCTTGGCTGCTGGGGGATTCAGAGCCTCGGCTCAGGCGCTTGCTCGGTTGATGGTCGAACTTGATAAAAAGTATACGACAGAAGAACTCGATAGCATGGGTTGGAAAATAGAGCAGCCGAAAGGCAAGCTAGAGCATGGCGGGGACCTCTCCGGTGGGAAGTCATACGTGGCGATGTTTCCCAAGGGCTACATAGATAATAAGCTTGACCTGAGCGAGGTTCACGTGGCAGTCGTAACAAACATTTGGTCGGATATCAATCTGGAGGAGCTCGCAGGCAAAATCGCTCTAGCTGTTCCGACTTCCAATGTACCCGCGACCTTCGATATCTGGAAACAGGGCAAGTCCGTCTGTTCGTGCGAATACGTTCGGCGTGGGGTACCGGCGAACCAGTATCAACAGGTTGTTGAGGAAGCTGTTGAATCGGGCTACCGACTTGAATGGGTTGATGGGTATACCGATGACGGGAAGGTGCATTTTAACGCGATTTTCCGAACCAACGACTCAGCGATCGCTTGGGCCAGTCATCACAACATGACGGGTACTACCTATCAGCAACATTTCGATAAGTACCGCGATCAGGGTTTTGCATTGGATCACGTCGATTCTTACGGGGTCGGCAATGAGGTTCGTTATGCGGCTATATGGAATAAGTCAAGTGACGCATTTACCGCTTATCATGGCAAGACTTCAGCGGAACATCAGGAGTCATTCGACTTGCTTACGAGCAAAGGATGGACACCCAAGGTCATATCTGTAGCTTCGGTGCAAGGGAAACTGTTCTATACAGCTCTTTACACCAAGCAGGCGATCGGCAACTTTGAAGCCCGCTCATTCCTTACCGCCTCGGAGTACCAGACCAAGTTCGACCAGAACACCGCTAATGGCCGACATCTCCACTACCTGAACAGCTACGTTCACGAAGGCAAACCGCGTTTCACGGCCATTTGGGCACAGGAACCCAAAGTGTCCGGTTTCAAAGCGAGCCACGGGCTGAACGGCGATAAATACCAAAGCAGTTGGGAAGACGCGCTAAGTGCGGGTTTTAGTACACAGGCGATCACCGGCTATGAAGATGCTGGTAACGTCCGATTCGCTGCCTACTGGACGAAGTAAACGAGCGAATGTCTTAGGCTTAGGAAGAATACTAAGCAGGCTATTTTGGTACTAAAGTCTGCCATAAAAGACTGTGGTGTTTACCACTCAATTTATAGCTTTGCGCGATCGCTCTTTCAGTCTACAAAGAACTGAGGGCGATCGCGCAAGTTTTTTATTGACGCTATCTGCTGGATACTCTCGCATCGGATGCCAGCACTAAAACCTCGGCTTGATTGTACGATCGCAAACCTGACTGTGTAGAGATTTACCAAAAAACCTGACTTTTTCTGATTTTGATGGGGATGCACCTGATTTTTTCCTATAAATTCCGAGTCTCCAGCTATTTATCAGTTCCTATAATACCTGATTTTATCACCATTGCGGTTCAGGATTTTTAGCAAGAAACTGATAACAGGAAGTGAAAAATGCAGTCAAAAACACGAAGACCAAAACATTAATCACTCTAACAACTTATCTGAATTTTTGATGAGGTTTCTTATGAACGAAAAGACAAGTAAGCGGAAGGTTGAAGTTTCGCGCGAAGAGCGTGTTCGTATGACTAAACTCACGGAGGAAGTCACCGTTCGCGTTCAAGAGATGGCTCGCATTGTTAGGGGAAATCTTGGCATGAACGTGAATGTTCCTGTGGGTAAATTCACGATGACCGCGGGGACTCCTGAAAATCCGCGAATCCACCTCGAGTTTGAACCCGACATCGTTATCGGCGATATAACAGCCGGCTGTTATGCAGATCCGCCGGGAATTTGCTGCGAATGCCCATGCCCTTAAGGCTAAGCCTTAAACAGGGGATTCTGAGTTTTTGATATCCTCGCCGAGTCCCACTCAAAATGCCCTCTTGAACTTCTGCAATACCTCGAAGACCTGGGGGCGTTTTGATATTTCTCACTCTGAACACTTTAAGTAATAAAGGATGACAATGATGAAACTAGCTATTAAATCTATATGGGTTGGAGTCTTGATGGCAGCGTCGATGTCTGCTTCTGCCTTTACTTTTCCCGATATTCTGGCATCGCAAGGAAGAGTAGAATAGCGACCCAATAACAGCACTGTACAGTCCAATCAACCAGTTCCGGCTATCTCCTCAAATATTATTACGATCGCCGATGGCGCTGTTATTCGTGATATCTCGCGGGAGGATTGAGAGGAAATGAAGCTTATTTCTAGGAGGGTTCTACAGAAGCTACCAAGAGAACAGCAGATTGCTAATAGGGAAATCAGAAACCCCGCCGATAGGCAGTTACAAGTTTACATTCGGCAGGGCCGCATGGCTATAAAAAAAATGGCAAGCGATGCCGAGAAATTAAGCCCTGAAGAGGCAAGTAATCTTTACTCGCAATTGCAACAATCGGAGCCATCGCTCCTGACTTTAAGTAACAATAATATACCAACAGCAAAAAGCTGCATAGGCACGGCTGAGAGCGAGAAACAAGGATGTTTAGAAAACTGCAAAGGAAGTAGAAAAAAAATCTGTGGCTGTTATTGGAATTCTTTCCTTGCCAAAGCTCACTGCTTCTTTCCAAGCAAACTTTAGACCTTTTTCTCGTTAAATCCCTCATTAGCTAAAACACGGCAGAAATACTCGCGGTACAAATTGCAACGCGGCAGGACATAATTGTTTTGCCGCCGCACAATTCCCATGCTGTGCAATTTGTAAATTTGCATTGAATCTAATTCAACTGGTTCCGCAGAATTAACAACTTTTTTCAACGCCAAAGTTAATTCGGGATTGTGTTGCAGTATTTCTAAATGCTTGCGTAAATGACTGCTGTAAATTCCCGATTCTGATGCCGCATTTTCTAATAGCTGAGTTAATGAAATTTTGCCACAACTAATCTCATACATTGCCAATCTTACTAAATAAGGATGCCCGCCGATCGCACTTATTAACTTTTGCAATTGCCTCTCATCCCACTCCAAGCCGTGCAAGCGAGCTAAATCGTGAATTTGCGGTCTCTCAAACTCCAGCAACTCAACCGGCACCCCGGCATTAAACGGAGATTGATTCATGTCCAAAGGAATATAAACTTCGGTAGAATGCGCCATTACCAACCGCAGTTTTTTCCAGATATCGGAAATCTTGGCTTTTTCGTGCCAGCTTCGCAGCATTCCCAAAAAGTCTTCAACTACTTCGGTGTAGGGAAATAGGCGATCGACTTCATCCAAACCCAAAACTAGAGGCGCTGATGTTTCTGCCAGTAAATACTCTTCAAAGTAAACCGTACAGTTATCGTTGCTGCCCAAAATATCTGTATCCCAATATTCGTTTAACTTGTTTTCTAACTTTAGCTGTCGGCTTACCATCAAACACAGCCAGCGCAGAAATTTATCCAAATTTGTTAAGATTCCTCGGTCTGCTGCACTCAAATCGATATAAACTGCGTGATAGTTTTCCCGAGCGCCATGAGCTAAAATTCTGGTGAGTAATGAAGTTTTGCCCATCATTTCCGGTGCTTTGATCTGAATCAGCGAACCGGGTTTCACAACTGTCTCACAGCACAAAGATTCTATGTTGCAACGCTCTATATAAAAAGGAGAATCTAATGATACCGAACCTTCGGGAAATTGCAAATTTGCGGTCGGCTTCAGTGTGTGCGAGGGCGGATTTGTGTTAATAGATTGACGTAATTCTGGCGAGGCAAATCTCCTTAGAGCTTCTTTGAAATTTTTCTTAGTGATTTTTTCTCCTAAGGCTTCTGAAAGCTTGTGCCACAATTTGTTACCGACATCTTTGTTAAGGTATTCAGCACTGTAGCCGTAAGTTTTGGCGATTTCTTCGTAACTTTTGCCTTCCCAAGAACCTTGAAGGACTTTCATTTCGATGTCGCTGAGATATTTGCCGCTATTTTGAGCAAAAATGCGATCGGCAGATTCTTGGGTTTGGCTCCAAGAGAAGTCTAATTCTGAGTTCATGGGCTCCCCCGGTGAGTAAGTATATACGTAAAGGATGCATACTTTTACAATAGATCTATTGTTCCTGCCGGGAAAAATTACCCTGACTTTTCCCTGCTTTAACTGATTTAACCTGAGTTTTTACTGTCAGTTTTTGTTGAAACACCTGATTTTATTCCGCTGGTCGGTTTCTGGGAAAATAAACTGGTTTAAAAGCAAGTGGATTGCCGATCGCCCGATCGCAATTATCACAAAACTTACGCAACTGCCATACTGGAATCAAATTGTAGAGTGCCGAGGGCAAATTTCTAGGGCGATTATTGAGGATTTAGGGATACTAGAGCACTTTACTAATGGTGACACGCGACGAGAGTCCTATGTCGATCGCCTAACCAACAATAGCGGAACTTCGCAAACACCCGGGTATAAGGAGAAAAATTATGGCTGCTAGGATTACGGTTAATAGCACAGATGACTCGAATATCAGGAATGCCGTCATCACCCTCAGAGAGGCAATTCTGGTTGCGAATGGCACTCTGGATTTTTCTGCTTTGACAGTGGCAGAACAAGCACAGATTAACGGTCCTGTGGGTACTGGGGCCGATCGCGATACGATCGCCTTTAATATCGGGGCGATCGGTTCTCAGCAATTAATTCAGCCTTTATCCGCACTGCCGCCGATCTCCGATCGAGCGATCGTCGATGGTTGGAGTCAAGGCGGCGCGGGCTATAACGGTTTGCCACTGGTGGAACTCAGCGGCAACCTCGCAGGAGTTGGGATGGTCGGACTTGATATCACTGCTGGAAACAGTACCGTGCAAGGTTTAGCGATCGACCTCTAACTAATCCCACGGGAAATGCTACAGTTGGCGATCGATACAACAATGCAGTTTTGACAATTGCAGATAACGATAACCCTCCAACTGTCAGAATCGCCCCCGCCACGATTAACCAAGCTGAAGGCAATACAGGCACAACTGCCTACAACTACATCGTTAGCCTCTCCAATGCTTCTGGTTTGCCCATTACTGTTAACTACAAGACAGATGACGGTACTGCTACTACGGGCGAGCTCGACTACGAAGATAATGACGGTAATCTCATCTTTAATTCGCCAGAAGCGCTAACAAAAACGATCGCTGCAATTGTTAACGGCGACAACAAATTCGAGGCGAATGAAACTTTCAGCGTTACCCTCAACAACGCCACTAACGCCACCATCGATCCTGCCGCCAACCAAAGTACGGGCATCATTCTCAATGATGATAGTGATGACTCTAATCCCACTCCAACACCAACGCCAACTCCGACACCAATTCCGACAGAAACGCCGACACCAACGCCAACTCCCACAGAAAAGCTGACACCAACGCCAACCTCCGACACCGATTCCGACAGAAACGCCAACACCAACTCCCACAGCAACTCCGACACCGATTCCGACAGAAACGCCAACGCCAACTCCGACACCGATTCCGACAGAAACGCCAACGCCAACTCCGACACCGATTCCGACACCAACAGCAACTCCGACACCGACAGAAATTCCGACAGAAGATTGCTTTTGTAACTCTCTATCCCTCCCCAATCTCAACCAACCCAATCCTGCCGAAAAGGTAGTTGTCAATAGTACGATCGATCTACCCCTCGCAGGTACTGCTAGCAATGAGAGATTCGACGGCAGCAGCAGCGAGGATTATTTCCAGGCAAAAGAAGGTAACAATAACCTGTTTGGCGGCGAAGGAAATGACTTTTTAAACGGTAACGAAGGCAACGACTTTATCTCTGGTGGAACCGAAGATGACTTGCTTTTTGGTGGCCAGAATCAAGACATTATTCTTGGTAATGAAGGAAGAGATAGATTATTTGGAAATCGAGGAGAAGATTCGCTCAATGGCGGAGAAGATAGCGACTTCATTCAGGGCAACGAAGACTCGGATTTTTTAGATGGGGGCAAAGGAAACGATTTCTTATTGGGAGGTAAGGATAGAGATTTAATTTTAGGCAGTGAAGGCAACGATACTCTGTTGGGAAATGTAGGTGACGATACTGCCTGTGGTGGCGGTGGCAACGATTACTTGCAGGGTGATGACAATAACGACCTACTTGATGGCTGTGAAGGAAATGATACGATTTGGGGAGGAAATGACAATGATACCATATTTGGGGGAGCGGGAGACGACTTTTTAAGTGGCGATTTGGGAGATGATTTTTTACTTGGAGGAAGTGGGAACGATCGTTTTCTGCTTGGGACCGATTCAGGGATGGATATCATTCGAGATTTTGAACCGGGAAAAGATGCGATCGCCCTTACTAGAGGTTTGACTTCTTCTCAACTGTCAATTACTCAAGCCAACAGCGACACCTTAATTCGCTTGACAGCAACAGGTCAAATTCTAGCCACTCTCAATAATGTATTTGTTGCTCCTACCATTTTAGATTAAACAGGACTTACGCGCAGAAACTAAAGAAACCGGGTTTTTTACTATTATTGAGGGTGGTGGGCAAGTATTTTGGTTAAAAACCCGGTTTCTGGCTACCCGTGTGTAAGTTTTGTTTAATCTAATAGTTGATAAATTGTTGAATGAGGTTTTTTTGTGATGATAAAACTTGCCGATTATATACCAAGATTAAACAGAATTTTCTACACAAGTTTGACCTTAATTTCAGCTATCCTCTTAGGAAGCTTGGGAAAGCTTTCTGAGTCCAACAACAACACAGCTTTAGCGCAAGAAAACATCCCCGTTTTACGCCCGACGCTGAAGCGCGGATTTGATATCATTCCGGCACAGCCGGAATTGATATAAGCCACATTCCGCATTGCCTAAAACCTAGAGAGAGGACTTTAGTCCTCACTACAAACTGACTGATTTGTTCATAGTAAGGACTTTCAACTTAAAAAGAGGACTAAAGTCCTCACTACAAACCTCTAAATTGCTTTCAATCTCTCACGCAAAACTTTTCCACGCAGCGCACAAACATTTCTACACCCATCCCCAACGCAGTTTCATCAAAATCAAAACGCGGGTGATGGTGCGGGTAAGCCAAGTTTTTCTCGGGATTTGCTGAACCCAAAAAGAAATAGCAACCGGGCACTTCTTGCAAAAAGAACGACATATCCTCGCCGCCCATTGTTTGACATTCTGGAACGATTCCCGCAGGAGTTTCGACAACGGATTCTGCGACGCCGCGCACCAATTCAGCTATTCTTGAATCATTAATCACCGGCGGGTAAAACGCAGAATAATCTAATTTGTAATTTGCCCCGTGACTCTGACAAATTCCGGCAATTACTTGCTCGAGTCGCTTGCCAAAATAACCTTGATATGTTGGATTGAAATAGCGCACGGTACCACCGATTTGAGCGGTGTTGGCGATGACGTTGTGGGTGTCGCCTGCGTGGAATTTGCCGACAGTTACTACCGCTGAGTCGATCGGGTCAATGTTCCGCGCGACAATGGCCTGCAAAGCGCTGACAATTTGGGCTGTAACTACGATCGAGTCCACAGTCTGATGTGGCATTGCGCCGTGTCCACCTTTGCCAAAAATCGTGCAGTCAAAAATTTCGACAGCCGCCATCAGCGCGCCACTGCGGACGCCTACAGTGCCTAAAGGTAGATTGTTCCACAAATGCAAGCCGACGATCGCATCAACATCAGGATTCTTCAAAACTCCCGCTTCAATCATCGGTTTTGCGCCTCCTGGCCCTTCTTCGGCGGGCTGAAAGATAAATTTTACTTTCCCCGAAAAGCTGTGTTTGTGCTTGGCAAGATAACAGACAGTACCAAGGGCGATCGCAGTGTGGCCGTCGTGACCGCAAGCGTGCATAATTCCATCATGCTGCGATCGATAATCCACCTCATTTTCCTCTTGAATGGGCAAAGCATCCATATCAGCTCGAATTGCCAAAACCCGCCCCGGTTTGCCGCTGTCTATAGTTGCGACAATACCAGTTTTAGCAATATTAGTTTGATGCTCTATGCCCCATTCCTGCAACTTTTGCGAGACAAACTGCGCGGTTAAATTTTCATGAAAACTCAACTCCGGCTTTTGGTGCAAGCGGCGCCGCCATTCGACTAGCTGAGGCTGCAAATTTCTAATCTCAAGCCGCAACTGAGATAAATCTACAGAATTTAAATTCGGTAAAGTTGAAACCATTTTTTATTCTCCTTTTTTTGAATTCTGTTTTAGGTCGAATCAGTTAATCAATTATCATTACTAATGATAGCCACTCTGAATAATTCCTGTAACTATCTCTTCTCTTTCTCTGTGTTCTCTGCGCTCTCTGCGGTAAAAAATTTCTTGTTCTAAAATCAAATATAATTGCTATGTCAATCCTAGTTGACTTGTGCAGGAGATTTTTTTTTTATGAACCGCAGAGGGCGCAGAGTACGCAGAGAAAGAGAAGAATGAGAAAGAGAGGTGTTTAGAATAGGGTTATTTAGAAGTCTGAGGAACTAAATTAACCCCTGGTAGTAACCGCTCTAAATCTAATTGTGAAGCAACTTTAGCTAATTTGGCCAGGTCAGTTGGGTCGTCTAAATGCGGCAAAATACCCAACACAGGTATTTGAGTCAGCGACTGGATCAAATCAACGGGCGCCAGTTCGGCAATTTCTTGTTCAGAATAAGCTTTAACGCAATTAAGCACAATACCTCTGATCTCAAAACCAGTGTGTCTGGCGAGAGCAACATTCGCCACAGCTTGCCCGATCGCCCCCAATCTCACTGGTACCACCAAAACTCCCTTCAGCCGCCAATCCCTGGCAATATCGGCCACCGTCAGTTCCCGCGTTACAGGCGAACCCAGTCCTCCCAAAGCTTCCACCAATACAAAATCCTTGCGCTTACGGAGGCTTTGCAGCGCCGTCCAGACCTTTTCTAACTCAATATGTCTCCCCTCCCGTTCCGCGGCAATCGGCGGTGCTAGAGGCGCACCAAAGTGCAGCGGATTGAGTTCTTGGGGGGATTGGTCGAGGGCAAACAAACGGGTGTAGAGTTCGCGATCGCCCGTTCCCGTTTGCAACAGCTTCATAATTCCCAAACTGCGATCGGGAAAATACATTTGCCAATAAGCAGCCAGAGCGCTGGTCAAAACAGTTTTGCCCGCGTCGGTATCAGTTCCAGCAATTAGCAACGAGTTCATTGGCAAATAGCTAACAAGTAATTGGCCTCAACTTCAGTCTAGGGGAATTTTGCCAGAAGTTTAGAGTTCCGGCGACGGCGCTGGTGTTGGTGCAGGTTCCGGCGACGGCGCTGGTGTTGGTGCAGGTTCCGGCGACGGCGCTGGTGTTGGTGCAGGTTCCGGCGACGGCGCTGGTGTTGGTGCAGGTTCCGGCGACGGCGCTGGTGTTGGTGCGGGAGTCGGTTTGGGCGGTGGAGTCGGTGCGGGAGTCGGTTTGGGCGTCGGTTTGGGTGTGGGAGTTGGCGCTGGGCTTGGTTTTGGTGTGGGAGTTGGCGCTGGGCTTGGTTCTGGGCTTGGTTCTGGGCTTGGTTCTGGGCTTGGTTCTGGGCTTGGTTCTGGGCTTGGTTCTGGGCTTGGTTCTGGGCTTGGATCCGGCAAAGGTTCTGGGGTTGGTTCCGGCAAAGGTTCTGGGGTTGGTTCCGGCAAAGGTGGGGGAGTCGGCGCTGGTGTCGGTTCTGGGGTTGGGGTTGGCAAAGGTTCTGGGGTTGGTATCGGAGTTAGTGTCGGCCTCGGACTTGTGACTGGTGGCGCTGTCGGAGTGGGTTTGGGGCCCTGGTTGTTGAGAAATGCGCCTACTAAGGCCCAGGCACCGAAGCCAGTCAAAATTACTAAGCCCGTCAGCAGTCCGATCGCAGCGAAGGGATTGTCCCAAAAAGAGTCGCCCGCAGGCTCAATTAACGGGTCTGGCTGCTGAGGCGGGTGCCCACTCTGGGCGGGTTCGGGCGGCCTGCCCACCGCCACCGTTGCTACTAGCGAAGGATTTGACGGCACCACTGCTGGCGCGGGCGGTACAGTTGGCGGGTTAGGCTGAGGATTAGTTTGGTTGTCGAGTGCTTGGGCGACTTCGCTGACAGATTGATATCGATCGCCCGGAGACCGATTCAACATCCGATTGAGCACCAAAGCCAAACCTGTACTCACCTGCACTCGCTGCTGCCAATTCCACTGCAGCGTTGTTTGATCGAGCAATTCCTGCGGTTCTTTGCCCGTCAGCAGGACGATCGCCGTTACAGCTAAAGCGTAGAGGTCGCTGCTGGCAGTAGCCCGCCCGCTCTGCAACTGTTCCATCGGCGCGTAGCCGATTTTACCGACAGTTGTGGCGTGGGCTGTTCCTTCTGGGGACTGGACTTTTGTGGCGAGTTCCTTCACCACACCAAAGTCAATCAGCACCGGCACTTGGTCGTTTTCCCGCCGAATTATATTTTCAGGGGAGATGTCGCGGTGGATGATGCCGCGGGCGTGGATGTGAGCCAGTACCGGCAGCATTTGCCGGATAAATACCAAAACTTCGGCTTCGGTGAAGGTGCGACCCTTTGAAACTCGATCGAGCAGCAGTTCGCGGTAAGTCATCCCTTCCACGTAATCCTGCACTAAAAACAAACGCTGGTTTTCTTCAAATATTGCCCGAAACTGGGGAATTTGCGGGTGCGCTATTTGGTAAAGTATTGTCGCCTCTCTTTGAAACAATTCCTTCGATTTTTCCAAAACGTAAGGCCCGCTTTGCACCGGAATCAATTCCTTCAGGGCGCAGCGTTCTTGAAACCGCCCCAAATCTTCTACTAAATAAGTCCGGCCAAATCCCCCTTGACCTAAAATATTCACCAAGCGGTAGCGGTTTTGTAGGAGAGTTCCAATAGCAATAGGTGGCTGCATAAGTTTAAGTAGACAATGTTTAAAAATAGACGATCGCTCACAGACATAGACTGCTACGTCTTTAATGCTTCATAGCATACTTCACTGTCTCTAGTTCCCAGTCCCGGCCAAAGTTAGTATTTTACATTTTTTTGACATTCTTGGACTCAAGGATAGTCAGAAACCTGGTTTTTTCACGAAAATACACAGCTTGCAACCTGCAGATCCGATCAAAAACCCGGTTTCTTTAGTCTTGATGAGTCCAGGACTGTTTGAGCAACTTTGAGCATCCGGGCTGTTGCTCAAAGTTGCTCAAAGTTCAATATTCTTGTGGCGCGAATAGCCGGCCCCTGAAAGGGCGATCGCCTGCAGCTGCAAGATTTGAGTTCGAGCTAACTAGCTGTTAAGCTTTGCTTTCACCATCTCTTGAATTCTGTTACCGTCTGCTTTGCCCTTAAGCTGCTGCATTGCCTTCCCCATCACCTTGCCCATTTCTTTTGCAGAAGTAGCGCCAACCGAGGCAATCACTTCGTCAACGACTTGACTCACCTCTTCGTCTGACATCTGCGGCGGCAAATACTCTTCAACAATTGCCAACTCCGCCTCCTCTTGTGCCACTAAATCTTCGCGGCCGCCTTTGCGGTATTGTTCGATCGAATCCCGGCGCTGTTTCGCTATTTGCATCAAAATTTCCATTTCTTGAGCTTCTGTCAGCGTGTCTTGCCCGGAAGGACGGAGGCTGACTTCTTTTTCGAGAATAAATTTCTTGATGCTGCGAACTGTTTCCAAGCGAACTTTGTCCTTGGACTTCATAGCTGCTTTGATTTCTGCGTCAATGCGTTCTCTTAAGCTCATCAATTTTTACCTTGCTTTGCCGTACTCAAAAATCTGGAGTGCGATCCCGATTCTTAACTTTTTTTACAGTGTTTTTCAAGTTTATTGCCTGTTGGTGGCATTTTTATTGCCTTGATCCCTGACTCGGCCTAGATCCTTCGGGCTGAGACCGAATTTTGGGCGGCTGCACTTCGGGCCGGACCCCCAAATTGACTCGTATTGAGTCCACCTAACTTAACACTTGTGGCAGCCCCGAAAGTTAAATCTCTCGAAGAATTGGCTAAATATTTCTAGTTTCAGATGGTAAGATAGCGATGGAATAAACGTCCTGCAAGAGGCCTGCTGTGATCCGTTCTGCTACTTTACCGCTTCCGCTTCCCGAGCCGCCGGTTTCCGCTCATGACCGTCTGCGGCTGTTCTCCGGTTCTGCTAATATTCCCCTCGCCCAAGAGGTGGCTCGCTATCTGGGGATAGATTTGGGGCCGATGGTTCGCAAGCGGTTCGCTGATGGGGAACTCTACGTTCAAATTCAAGAATCGATTCGGGGTTGCGATGTTTACTTGATTCAGCCAACTTGTGGCCCAGTGAACGATCGCCTCATGGAATTGTTAATTATGATCGATGCTTGTCGGCGCGCTTCGGCCAGACAAATTACTGCCGTCATTCCCTATTACGGATATGCTAGGGCTGACCGCAAAACGGCCGGAAGAGAGTCGATTACTGCCAAGTTGGTCGCTAATTTGATTACTGAAGCTGGGGCCGGTCGCATTTTGGCCATGGATTTGCACTCGGCTCAGATTCAAGGTTATTTTGACATTCCTTTCGACCACGTTTACGGTTCGCCGGTGCTTTTGGATTATCTGGCGAGCAAGCAATTGACGGATATTGTTGTGGTTTCGCCGGATGTTGGCGGAGTCGCTAGGGCGAGAGCTTTTGCCAAAAAGCTTGGCGATGCTCCCCTGGCAATTATTGACAAGCGCCGTCAAGCTCACAACGTGGCGGAAGTGATGAATCTTATCGGTGATGTCAGGGGCAAAACTGCTGTGTTGGTAGACGACATGATCGATACTGCCGGCACGATTTCTGAGGGGGCGAGATTGTTGCGCCGCGAGGGTGCGAGGCAGGTTTATGCTTGTGCTACTCATGCGGTGTTTTCACATCCGGCGATCGAGCGTTTGTCTAGCGGGGTGTTGGAAGAGGTAATTGTTACGAATACAATTCCTGTGCTTGAAGAGAACCGTTTTGAGCAGTTGACAGTGCTTTCGGTAGCGAATTTGCTCGGAGAAACTATTTGGCGGATTCACGAAGATAGTTCCGTTAGCAGTATGTTTCGCTAGACAGGAAAGCCGCTTTTTGAATGTTTGTTTTAGGGTGCGTTACACTTGGTTAACGCACCATTTTTTGTGCGGATATTGCGATCGTTTTCCGCAAGTAATATCAAATCCCGTAGCATCGGAATTAATCTTACCCACAGTCAGGACAAGGCGCAGTGCCGTTTCCCGAAAATTAATCAGGCGATAGTTACATCTCTCGATCGCGTCAGCGATTATTTTGGGGTAGGGAAAGGCTAGTGCCGTGTCCAGAGCTTCTATCATTCCGGTCTAACCGGAATTGATATAATATCAAGTTCGTCGCTAAAATAACGGTTATAAGTTTGTAGTGAGGACTAAAGTCCTCATAAAATTCCTTCGGACTTTATTCCTCACTACGAACCAATTTGACGATCGGCGCTCTATCGCACTTGCTACCACCGGAACAAGAGAGGGTAAAATTCTATCTTGTTGTCTAAAGAGGGCGAGTTTTTTATATTCTAGATAAGTCTCATCAAAATAAGGAGCCAATAGGGAAAAAGCATGAAACATTCACTTGTACGAACAGTTGCCGCACTGGCAGGTTCAGCAATTTTAACACTCGGGGCGATCGGTTCGGCTAAAGCACTTACTTTTGACGAAACCGAAATTAGCCAAGACCGAGTAATTGTCATCGCCCAACCCCGCCCTTTGGGCGGCTACCAATTGCTAATTTTAGAACAGGTATCTGACAAGCGGCAGTGCTGGAGCGAAAGCGGCTCTAATCCCGTGAAAGTTGATCCGTTATTAGTTACTTTTGACTTCACCGGTATTTGTGGCCGCGCAACTGATAGCAACGGCTTTTCTATTCGTATGGCCGGCACCGATTTAGCATTAAAATACACCCTCACTTTGGAAACTGTTAATGGCAATGTTCTTCTAATGGGAAGTCCGGTAGATTACGTAGGTAAATCGGTGATTATTGGTCGCACAAACGGCGATGTTAACGAATTTATGAAAATCAGTCTCGATCCTGCTTGGCGCTTGAGTAAAAGAGCTTACCAAGGCCGCACATTAGGTCACTTTTATTTCACTACCAATGAACCCGCACCCATAGAAATTGGCAATACCGGAGGCAATACCGGAGGCAATACCGAAGCAAGACCGCAGGAAATACCGCAGGAAATACCGCAGGAAATACCGCAGGAAATACCGCAGGAAATACCGCAGGAAATACCGCAGGAAATACCGCAGGAAATACCGCAGGAAATACCGTAGGAAATACCGCAGGCAGTACAGGCTCTTCTACATCCGGAGATAGCTACCGATGATATCTACGCTTCCAAAATTAAACAAGCTGTGGGCTTTGGGTTTGTAGCCGGGTTTTCTCAAAATAATACCTTTCGGCCCCCACTTGCTGTTACCAGAGAGCAATTGGTATCTTTAGTATTGGAATCCTTTCAAGCAATACAAGGTACTAATATCACATTTCCTAGCAATCTTTCTATCCGTCTCTATAGCGAGGTTGATATTTCCCGCTGGAGTGCCGGAAAAGTTCTATTTGCGCGGGACAACAAGATAGTTAGCGGCTATCAAGATGGAACTTTTAAACCTGCAGCCCGCCACTCGCGCTGAATTGATGGGGTGCTGCGAAGAGCTGCGGAATTTCTTTTGTCGGCGGGAATGCAGCCGAATTTAGTTGCTAAAGAGCCGTCTAAAACTTTTTCAGACACTCAGAATTATGGGGCTGCTTCTATTATTACTCAAATGTCTTCTTATTGTTCTGTTGCTGCCGCTATTAACGAAATGGGCGATCGGTTTGCTCCGAATGATTCTGCAAAACCCAATTACGCCGCTGCTACTTTGCGGATGCTGAAATGCGTTAAGGCTCAGTAAGGCGAATTAGATTCCCGACTTCTTGAAAAAGTTGGGAATCTGAGTATTTTGTTTTTTTAGCTGGACATTTTACGCTACGCCGTAATCAGTATACTGCCGCTTGTATGGGGGTTGCAATCCCAAAATAATATCCTCTCTCGGTACTCCCATTTCAACTAATTCCTCCGCAGGATTTTGGTCTGTCAAATTTTGCTGAAGCCAGATTTTTCCATCTTTAATGTCAATGTGAATGATGCTTCTATAAATCCGGGTTAAGTGTTCCCAGCCGACATTCATCCACTGATAATGATCTCGTTCTGTGTCTAAAATTAGTTGCACTTCGACTTCATCATCGGAAACATCATCTTCGGCATAACGGGTGATTAATGTCTGAACGTATTGACGATATTGAGCTAGTTTGTCCATTGCACAATTACCTCATTTTTTGGATCGTATACGATTAGCAACACCTGATACTGTTGTACCGCAATTTGAGTAAACTCGTACTGAAAAAATGTTCTATACACTTCAACTGGTACGGCCAAGTACAATTTGCGATTGGGTTCAACCGATGCCAAGGCAAGCCGATAACTGAGAAATTGCCCCAATGCAGAATAAAAGTCTGTAATCGCAGAGGAATTGAGGAAGCTTTTGATTTCGACTGCAATTTTCTCCCCACCTCGATCCGCGGCGACTAGCCTTTCTGCTCCCAAATCGACCTGAAAGTTAACATTGCCAAACTTAAACTTTAGTGGATCGGCAGTAATCACCCACTGTTCTTTTTAAAGGGCCCGTTTTACGGATTCGTGGAAGGTATCTTTGGCAGACACAAACAAATTCTCAGCGCGATTGGAAATAACTCTTAATTATACTGAAATCGCGGTATATTGTCAATCGGTACAATACTAATCGTATAAAGAGTTTCAATTTTTAAGTTTATGAGGACTTTAGTCCTCATATTACTTGTTTCCTGACTCTGTTTCCTTGCGTTTCTTCTTAGATGCTGGTTTCCGATTTTGCGGAACCGGGATTGTCTCTGATTCTTGCTGTGTGATGTCGGGGGTTAATTTGCACAAGTCATTTAAGGAAAGTTTTTGCTGGAATTCAAGTTCGTTGAGTCGGTTTGAGGCTGTTTCTAATATTTGCTTTCCCTGTCGGACTTGAATAGTAGTTTTATTTTCGATCGCATCTAACAACACAAAAATCGAGACTATTTGCCAAATATCTAAATCGTCGCCAATGACATCGCATTTAGACACAATTTTGCCGTTTTCGGGGACGTGAATTCCTAAGCCGGAAGCTTGAATTAACGGCTGGATTTCTGCTATACTTAAATCCGCCAAGTCAGTAATTTTATGTTCGAGCGATACTAAATCAGCTAAATCGGGCAAGTTGACCGATTCTGCCACTAAAGCATCGAATTTAAAAGTAAGAGTTTGATTCAGCGGATCGGAAATGGCGTAAACTGATTGAATTTGCGATCGACTAACCGCACCTTTATCGAAAAAATCTCTACCTTGCGGGGCGATCGCAATTTGCCCATTTTCAGCCACCTCCAAGCTTTCCAAACTAACCAGAGTCGCCGCCGCAGTCTTCACAAAAATCTCGTCTAACCCCAGCAAATCCGCCAACTCCTTCAAAGTTGGCGCAGGTTCAAACTCAACGCCCGCCCGCAAAATGAACTCTTCCAACACGTTAAACTCGCGCGGTTCGCAAGTAGCCACCTCCAGCGGAGTTTGCCGAATTGCGAAGCGGAATTGACGCGCCGCCAACACTGACAAACCCGGATTTTGTTCCTCAATCTGTTCGGCTAGCGAACTTAAATTCGAGTCTATTGGTTTAGTTGAGGACGCTAGAAACATCTACAAAACCTCCGCAGTGACGCACCGTTTTTGAAACTTCCTGATACATTTTTCCCACTGTACCTGTTTGTTTGGTAAATAAATCGTGGCAGCCGACAACAATCAGCAATTCTTGAGCGCGGGAAAATGCCACATTCACCCGTTCCGGTTCCTTAGCAAATCCAATATCGCCCCTATTATTATTGCACACTGTGCTAACAATAATTACAGGTCTTTCCATCCCTTGGAATATGTCAACCGTACCAGTGCGGATGCTCAAAGCAGGAAATCTTTCGGCTTCGATTCTGTCTTTAATTGCATTCAATTGAGCGCCGTAAAAAGTGATAATCCCGATTTCTTTCGGTGGTTCGCCGTCGGCAACTTTGGGCCGCCAAGCTGCCTCCATTTGTTCGCACAAACGCTCGATCAGGTCAATTTCCTTGACATTCAACCGCGAAGTACCCTGTTTTTCCTCTTCAAACCCTTGTGCAATGGGCGTTTTAACCCACAGGACATGATTGTTTTCTTGAATGATTTTACCTGCGAGGTTGTGGGCGCGTTTGGCGTCTGGTTCCTGAATGCCACAGTTGAGTTTTTGCTGGTAAAACTGATTGATAGCGCCCATGATTTGCGGGTGCATTCGGTATTGAGTTGTCAGCATTTTTTTGATGCTGTCGCTGGCATTTTCAAACAATACTTTGAACAAAGATTCTTTGATGAAGCTAAGTTCGTCTCCGGTACAGCCGATGTCTTCAGCAATATCATCGATCGTACTTTGATTAAACATCGGCGGCAATTGCCGGTGATCGCCCACTAATACTAACTTTCTACCTTTCAAAGCGGGGATTAATAACTCGGGCGGAGTGCATTTGCTAACTTCGTCAATGATGACTGCATCAAAGCTGGGAAAGTTTTTAGTAAAATCGAAACTGGCAGCTTGCACGCAAGTAATGCCGATCACGTTGGCATTGTCAATATAAATTTGCTTTAAATCGCTCTGGTCTTTTTCTGATGGATTGCGGAGTTTCTCAATCCAATCTGTTACAAAATTTTGAGAGCGATTTAGTGCTGTTTCTTCTTGTTCTAATTTCCGCTGCCAAGTTTTGAAGAGACGCTTAATTTTGCTTAAAAAAGCTCCGCTGAATAATCCTGTACTCGGAACTTCTGGCTGGTATTGAGTCGGGATAGTTTGCCATGCTGACTCCCACCAATTTCTCTCAACAAGTAATGCGGCTGTCGGTTGCTGCTGTTGTAGTTGAGCGGTAATTTCCCTCAATTCTGTTTGAAGTTCTGCGAGTTGCTGCTGCGCAGTTGTGGCGGCAATTTGCAGCGGGGATAAATGCTCGTCAAGAGTGTTTTTGATTGTCTCCAAAACCCCAAAAGGGTCTAAGTCAGCAATTGATTGGTCAAGCTGAATCGCGCTTGCTTTCCAAGCCTCAACTTGCTTGACAAACTGCTGCGGTTGCTCCCAAATATTGGATTTTTGGGCGAGATATTGTTCGGCTAAAATCCGCAACTTTTCAGGGGCGTTTGGCTGTTGGACAATTGCTTGCAACAAATTAGTAACTTCGCTAATTTTTAAGTTCGCCTCTTGCTGCGCTGTTTCTACCTGAAGTTTAGCGGCGGATATTTCCTGCTGGCTCAAGGTTTGACCGATTTTATCTAATAACTGTTGCTGTTTTATAAGCTGCTGTTCGGTTTCGGTTTTCAGGGGAACCACGCACTGACGCGCATTTGCGAGGATACTGTGCAGCAATTCTTTGACTAGGCGATCGAAGGTAGCCTGGATCTGATTTGGCTGCAAGGATTTACTGTAAAATTGTTGAATGCTACCTAAGAAAGTGCGAGCTTTTTCGATGATAAATTTGCGCTGACTGGGGCTGACTTGGGAATAGCTGGCGAAGTCTTTGGCTAGCTGCTGCCATTGGGTGCGATCGCCCGCAGAGAGCACGATCGGCGTTTGACTCAAATTTAGGTGCAGAAACTCGCTAAACCGGAACTGTTGCCCTTGTATGTCCTTAAAACCTGCGCTTTCTTCGTGGGATATCGCCTTTTGCAACCGATCCAAATCAGGCAAATTGACCTTGCATTTGGGCGGCACGATCGGCAATTTGAGCGATCGGGCAATTTTCAGCAATCCTGCGGGCAATTCTACCATATCATCCGTGAGGATTGCGCCCGTTTCCCAGCAAGTTTTCACCACTTCATAGAGTTTCGTATCCGCCGTCTCGATCCACTGTGCAACGGCGACGACAACGGCTGCAATTTCCGCTTTTCGCAGTTCCAAATTCTTGATTTTCTGTTCAAGATTTTGGCGGTGTGTCTGATTTTGCCGATCGCCCAATTCGAGTTGATTCAAAGCCTCAGACATCTGGCGGGAAACCCGCAACGACTCCGCAACAGCCGACATAGCGTGACAAACAGCATCAGCGCGATCGAAAGCCGTCTTAAATTCCGATATTTGCGCTGCTACAGTTTCCTGCAGCCAAACCGCCAGCCCAAACGCGCCACAAGCAGGGCGATCGAACCCAATTTGAATAGCATTGCTAGCGGCAATCCGAACATTTGCCATCAAGTTTTCTACTAAAACATTTCCTTCCGAATAGGGTTTTAGTCGGGGCATAAACTCAGCCACTTCTGGAGATTCCCAGTTGACATTAGGCGCATCCAGCAGATTTTCCAACCCCCTAACTAGAGATTCAATCTCGTTTTTTTCGGTTAAATTTCGTTCATACTCTGCTGCTTGCTGGCTGCACTTTTCCTCAATACTTGCTTTACTGTCGTGCAGGTGTTTTAGTTCATTAAAAAAAGCTTTTTCGGCGGCACAGTAGGCGGTAAATCGCTCTGATTCTGCCACCAACTGCCGCAAAGATTTTACATTATTCTGGCGCTGCGAGAGCTTTTGTTCGCAGTCAGTCGCCGTATTTTGCAGCCAAGTGCCGATCGCATTTTCCTCCAAAAACGGCTGCCCTTCTTCCTGCACCTTATGAGCTTTTCCCTTCCGCAAAGCCCGAATCGCCGGATTGTGAACTAACCGACTCAAAGCATTGTCTACAGCCAAATTTGCTTGCGAAGCAATTAGCGTTTTGCCGCCCTGACGGGCAATTTGATAGCAAATCTCCGCAATCACAGTCGTTTTTCCCGTTCCCGGCGGTCCTTGAATCAAAATTAAATCCCGCGCCGAAAGCACCGTTTCTACGGCAGCGATTTGGTCGTCATTAGCATTGCGATTTAATAAGTTTTCTAGCTCCAATTTAATCAATTTTTCCGGCAGTCTCGCCTGAGAAGAGTCGAAGAAAAACTCACTCAAATAGGGATTTTGAGCGCGGCCATCTGTCAGCATTTTCAAAGCTTTTTTCTTGCGATCGATCTGACTGATATCGCCCGCCGCCTCAAAATACAAGAACCCTTGTTGGGGGAGTTGATATCTGCCGCCCGCCATGCGAGTTCCTAAATCAAAATCTAATTTAATGCGTAATTTACCATGTTCAAAGTCTATTTCGGCGATGCTGCCTAATGTCTCTCCATCTCGGCTGCTTCTGCTTCCCGGCGGCGAATCAAACAGAATAATTTCTTCATTTCTGGCTTTGTTCAACCTTTCGCGAAAGTCGCCTAATTGTAAGGAATTTTCATCATAGCCGTCAAGAGTTGCGGAATTACGATCAATTTCAAAAGTGACTATTTTAAAGCCTGAACCGTAATTGTGCGCTCGGAAAGGCACGCAAAATTGACGCGCTTCCGCAATGCGTTGTTCCACATTTAAAAAAGTATGCCAAACTTTTAGCTGTTCCGTAGTCGGTATGTGTCTGTCGTCCCAAAAAGGCATTTGTTGCACGCGGGCGATCGACTTTACAGGAATTGGCGATCTACTCTTAGCCAAAAGTCGCAACAGAACCGGCAAAGAATACCCATCTTTCCTCCCTCTGGGAGCCGCCACCAAACCAGCATCCAGCAGTTTTAAACCGCCGATTCCGTCTTCAAAGCGTACAGTTGCTAGTAAGCGTAAAGTGCGATCGGCTTTTTGCAACAATTGAGGTAATTCAAAATCATCACCATCCGTAGCAAGCAGCAATTCCCAGATTTCTTCTTCAGAAAATCTCTCATTTACCTTTTGGCGGCGCACGTAAAACAGATTGTGCGATTTCCCAGCTATCTCCGACATCAGAATTTCCGCACGTTCTCGGCATTCCCAATCGCAATATTTCGCTAAAGCCGCTTCCCCTTCAACATCGCGAATAAACTTATTAATTGTGCGATCGCCACTAAATTTATATCCCCAATCTTCTGCTACTAAAGACGGCATATTTTGATTTTAGATTTTAGATTTTAGATTTTAGATTGGATTCAAGATTAGCACATCGGAACTTGTGCCGACCGAACCGCTAAATCCCAAACAAGATTAAGGTGTGCAGTGCACAGCCTACCACCATCGCAAGTGACCGTACAGGCGACGGGCGATCGAATTAAACAGTTCAGAATTAAAAGGGCGAATGATGGGAATTGAACCCACGAATGGTGGTACCACAAACCACTGCCTTAACCACTTGGCTACACTCGCCATATCTTTTGTAACTATAGCATCAGATCTCAGCACAAGTCTAGGGGTAAAGCAAAAATATTTTGAAATATTTCTGAGCGTCCCTGAACCGGACAGATCGATTGTGCCTCAAATCCCACGCACAGTAAGAGTTTAGCACAATTTTCGCTTAGCGCGATCGGCAACTATCCCGGGTTCCTGCAGTCGTGCGGCCCGGACTCAGCAGCTTTGGCAGCGTCCTGATTCGACCCAGCGCATTAAAATAGCCTTATATCCCGGACTGCATCAGTTGTCAACCCTGTCTCTTCTCTCTCTTGTGTCTTCCCTCTTCCTTCGCGCCCTTCGCGTCTTCGCGGTTCGTTAAAAAAAATTCTTCTTTGCAATCTAAAATCTCAAATCTAAAATCTAAAATCGATATGAGTTACTGTATCAACCCAGGATGCCAAAATCCTCAAAACTCCCACACCGCAAAATTTTGCTTAAACTGCGGCTTTAACCTGTTGCTGAGACAGCGATATCGCCCGATTCAACTCTTAGGTAGAGGCGGATTTGGCAAAACTTTCCTAGCAATCGATCAAGACATCCCATCTCAACCCCGCTGTGCAGTCAAGCTATTTCATTTTTACGACCCCAACCCCGAATTTTTTGACAAAGCCGTTGAATTATTTCACCAAGAAGCCCTCCGTTTAGACGAACTCGGAAAACACCCGCAAATCCCCAGATTATTAGCGGGCTTTGAACAAGAAAGCCTTATTTATTTAGTTCAAGAGTTTATAGACGGGCCGACTCTCAAACAAGAATTAGACGAGAGTATATACGATGAAAATCAAATTTGGCAACTGCTGCAAGACTTATTGCCCGTGCTGGAATTTATCCACGACAAGCGCGTCATTCACCGCGACATCAAACCCGAAAATATTATCCGTCGCCAATCGGACAACAAACTCGTATTGATCGATTTCGGCATTGCCAAACTGCTGACTGATACAGCCATACTCCGTCCAGCAACGCTCATCGGCAGTCAAAATTATCTAGCTCCCGAACAACTGCACGGCAAAGTATTTCCTGCTAGCGACCTTTACAGTTTAGGAGTAACTTGCATTCGCCTGATGACGCAAGTTACTCCCTTGGATATGTACGACTGTAACAGCGAGCGCTGGTGGTGGCGCGATTTTCTCCCCAAAGGCACGAGTATTAGCGGCGAGTTAGGTGAAATTTTAGATAAATTGCTGCAAACTCGTCTCAATCAGCGGTACAGGTTTGCTACGGAAGTTTTGCAAGATATCAAAGCAGCTTTAGATATTCGCCATCCACATTTGCTTTCGCCCAAAAAGCCGATCGCTCCTGCTCTCAGTAATAGCGACAACTCAACCGATATCAGCGCGCTACCAACTTCTGATTCTCCCATTTTACCCACAAAATCCGTCGCCTCCGCAAAAACTTTTTCCTTATCTGTTACTTCAAATCTCGATCAATCTCTAATTTCTGCACGGGGAGTTGATTATACCAAACTGCGGAATTTTTTGTCAAACAAAAAGTTGAAAGAAGCCGATCGCGAAACTTGGGCCCTGATGTGTCAGTCTCTTTCCCAGCAACCGGGAACTCAGCTAGAAATTAGCCAAATTTACCAGCTACCGTGCGAAGATTTGCAAACACTCGATCGCTTTTGGCTGCACTACAGTCAAGGTCGGTTTGGCTTCAGCGTCCAAAAACAAATTTACGAAAGCGTTAAGCGAGACTATATCAGATTTTGCGATCGGGTCAACTGGCAAACCTACAATTCTGCTACTGCTTTAGGGCAGATTAAATTTAGTCAGCAAGCACCAATCGGACACCTCCCCTCTCGCAGTTGGGTGGGCGGCATTCAGTGGCTGCGACACCTCGATGCGCTGTCAGCAAAATTAACCGAGTGCGACAATAATGCAGCTCCTAAATTGTAATGTTTATACCGACTAATTAACTAAAATTTTAAGTTTAAACTCTACCTGAAAGCAGAGAAATTTGTCCCGCTAGATGTAACCAGCGACCGAGGTTCGGTGCGATCGCTTGTCGCACAATGGATTGAGAAGGTGAACACAGCTACAAGTCTGGAATCCTCAGACTGTAACAACCGAACTAAAGAGAGGTATCGATCCATGTTTTTTCACAAAAAAGAATTAATGTCTGCGGTAACAGTAGACGAACCCAACCCGCGTTTTGCACAATTGCTGCTAGAACAGTTTGGCGGAGCAACCGGAGAACTGACAGCAGCTTTGCAATACTGGGTGCAGTCATTTCACTGTGAAAATCCAGGGATTAAGGATATGCTCCAAGATATTGCCATCGAAGAATTCAGCCACTTAGAAATGGTGGGGCAACTCATAGAAATGCACACCAAAAACGTTGACCAAACAGAAGCTTACAAAAGCACTTTGTTTGCCGTGCGCGGCGTAGGCCCACACTTGTTGGATAGCCAAGGTCAAGCTTGGACGGCAGCTTATATCAATGAAGGCGGCGATGTGGTGCGCGATTTGCGCGCTGATATCGGTGCGGAAGCAGGAGCTCGCCAAACCTACGAAGAATTGATTAAACTAGCACCGGATCCAGGAACGAAAAAGACCCTACACTTTCTGCTGACTCGCGAAATTTCTCACACTCAAATGTTCATGAAAGCTCTGGAATCCTTGGGCAAACTCACCGATCCGCTGTTCGGCAATATTCCGCCAGATTCCACTGTGGATCTCTACTTTAACTTGTCCACAAATGGCAAGGACGAACGTGGCCCTTGGAACTCGGAACCTACTTTCCAATACATCGCCGAACCAGGCCCAAGACATTAATAGGAATATTCCGCAATCACCCTCACAGCACAGTAGCCGAGTAGGTTGGGAATATCTTCGCGTTACCCAACCTACTCTTTCCTATGAAGAGCGATCGGCTAAAAAATGTTATAGTTATTGAAAATCTCCCGGACTCAAGCAGAAACCGGGTTTTTTTTACGAAAATACTTCGCAGCACGCTCTTGCCGCCGTTGAAAAACCCGGTTTCTTGAGTTGGTGCGCGCAAGTCCAGATCCCGATCAAACATTAACATCACATCCATATTGAAATTGCGATCGACCTATTTATTAGTCTCTCACGGCAGCCGCGACCCCAGACCTCAACTAGCTTTGGAAAACCTAGCTCAACTGCTGTCTCAAAAATTGGCTGACTCCTTCCCCCCCGTAGCAACCGCCACCTTAGAACTCGGGCCAGCACCGCTACACGAACAAATTTGCAGTTTGGGCGAACGTACTTTGTCGCTGGGACTGACAGAATTGCAAATCCTGCCTGTATTTTTATTGCCAGGAGTTCACGTCGCCGAAGACATACCGACAGAGGTGGAAATTGCACAACAAACTTTTGGTGACAAGCTAAAAATTGAATTGCGCCCGCATTTAGGTTCCCAGGAAGCAGGCTTAACAAAATTGCTGAAAAGTCAGATGCAAGAGGTGGCTTTTCTCCCCAATCTGCTATTGCCAAAATGGATTTTATTATCTCACGGCAGCCGTCGGCCCGGAGGTAACTCGACAGTTGAGGAAATCGCCAGCCAACTCGGTGCGGTGACAGCTTATTGGTCCGTAAAGCCGAGTTTGGAAGAGCAAATTGACAGTTTGGTTCGTGGTGGACAGCAGCAAATAGGGATTGTGCCATACTTCTTATTTAATGGAGGAATTACAGATGCGATCGCCAAAAATGTCGCACAGCTAAAGCAGCAATTTCCTGCGACAGAACTTCATCTCGCAAATCCTCTAGGCGCAAGTGTAGAATTAGCAGACTTAATTGGGAATTTAATTCAAAAATGAACCGCAGAGGCACAGAAGAGGTAAAGGAAGCAAGAAAAATGTCTTTAGGAAAAGTGTATTTAGTAGGTGCGGGGCCCGGAGATCCGGGTTTGATGACCTTGAAGGGAAAAGCTCTGTTAGAGTGTGCGGATGTGGTGATTTACGACGCTTTAGTCAGCCCTCAAATTTTGGCAGCAATCAACCCCCAAGCAGAACGAATAGATGCCGGAAAACGCAAAGGCCGCCACTCGTTAATGCAAGATGAAACAACTCAGCTAATGATAGAAAAAGCTGGAGATAATGCGATCGTAGTTCGTCTCAAAGGCGGCGATCCATTTATCTTCGGCCGCGGCGGCGAAGAAATGGAAGAGTTGGTAAAAGCTGGAGTGTCGGTAGAAGTCGTCCCCGGTGTAACTTCTGGGATTGCGGCCCCTGCTTATGCGGGAATTCCTTTAACACATCGATCGTACAGTTCCTCAGTCACCTTTGTCACCGGCCACGAAGCAGCGGGAAAATATCGGGCGGAGGTAAATTGGCAGGCGATCGCCCGCGGCTCCGAAACCATTGTAGTATACATGGGAATCCACAATTTGCCTTACATTATCGGCCAGTTAACAGCAGCCCAATTGAGTGCAGAAACGCCCATAGCCTTAGTGCGCTGGGGAACGCGGCCCGAACAAGAAGAATTGATCGGGACTTTGGGTACAATTGTAGAGCAAGTTGAGGCGGTCGGATTTGCAGCACCTGCGATCGCAGTAATCGGAAATGTCGTCAATTTGCACTCGATATTGTCGGGATCTCGGCCTGTTTCTCAGACTCAAGACTTACGCATCGGATGCTAGAAACCCGGTTTCTTAGAAAAATTTGCGGCGTTGCTGAAAAGGTAATGATTTAAGGTTCTACCGTAAGGATTCAGGTCTGAAAGAAGGGAATGAGCTCAGGCATAGCCAAGTCACAAGAATGGGCAGAAATAGCCTCACGGAAAAAAGCCATTACTGAACGAGCTTGAAAACGACAGGTTTGAATCACACTCAATAGATTAGCCGTTTCCTCAAATCGTTTCATCGAACGAGAGCCACCAGAAACTTTCCGTTTCGTGACAGAAGGCCGTAGAGAACGTTCTGCTAAGTTATTATCAGGAGGCACCGAGGGGTCATCCAGAAAATACCACCACTGTTTTGCCTTATCCCGTAAGGATTTGAGTAACAAACCTGCCGCATAACCAACTTGGTTGAACCAAGTGGCAAGGGCTTTATTCAATCGTATTTTGAAATCAGTTGCCCAGGAGTCCTAGGTAAGTTGCTCCTTCGTCTTTCGCCAGGACTCATGGGCGATAAAAGCTTCATCAATTAATGACAGAAATATTTGAGCGAGTGCTGCATTATTGTTGCCAGGAAGTTCCAGCACTTTCTTGAAATGCCGCCGTAAATGGGCCAGACACTTATGTTGGGCTGCGAGGTTCCCGCCATTATAAACGCTGAAATCATCTGATACCATTTTTTTAAAGATGTGATAGACTTGTGTAAAAAGTAAAGGAGAGAATTACAATGTCTGGTCGTCCTCATATAAAAATCACAGAATCTGTAGAAGATTTGCGAGAAATCCTCAAGCAACAAA
>Ga0247770_1000563_pt1 | contig 35120 bp, 29 predicted proteins | sample UWRJL136409B6_FD_179943 | JGI IMG/M metagenome (GOLD analysis project Ga0247770, IMG submission 179943) | Plant litter microbial communities from Arlington Agricultural Research Station in Wisconsin, United States - UWRJ-L136-409B-6 | ecosystem: Environmental > Terrestrial > Plant litter >... | reverse complement strand
TCACCAAATTCCGTGACGATATCAGGCTAACAATAACAGCCTGACCAGTCAGCAAGAGCTGTTTGGAAGCTATCCCTGCACAGACCACTGGCTATTTTGCAGTCCCTATTATTTTGGAAACCGCTTGGGCCCGTAGGATTACTAGGTCCCATGATACATGAGCTCATTTAAATGTACGAAGACTTTTCCAAGGCTATCTGGCAACGTATAAAGCAAGGAGTTTGACCATAGTAGTCTGGTCGACGCTGCAACTATATTTACAGCAACAGTCATTTTACTCTATTAGGTAACTAAAATCATCAAAATGGTTAACCAAAAGACCCCCGCTCAAAGAGAGCTCAACATCTCGGATCGTACCATCCAAATGCAAATTTTACACTCGCCCCCTTACGGTGGCGCACAAAAGCGGCAATCCGACTTCACTCGAGGAGAACCACCACGAGAGTCGAGCTCAGCACGCACGATGGGTAGAGAAAGACTTGACCAGGCCGGCGCCAGCAGCTGGCCCATCCAAGTTCCATGACATGAGTCGCATCTCCTACGGCCGCTCTTTCGAATCTTAATGGCTATTGTCTGCTCGGCCGACTATAACGGCGAGGACTCCACCACGGCCGGCCGCTTGCCGGTCTACCTATTTGGTCCGCACCGGCGTGGAGGACGGCCTCGCAGCGCCCATCTCGTTCAATGGCGAGCTGGTTTCCCAAAGGATGAAGTCCATCTCGGAAAACGTCGTCGTGACGAATCTCGAGGCCGCAGTGGATTTTATCATGGCTTTGGAAACGCGTGAAGCCGCTGTAGTTGGTATACAACCAGAGCCCGCTTTCGTCGCCGAGGTGCTTAAAGACCTGGAGGGCCGCGAGCTGACGAGACTGCCGAGCACCCAGTGGGTCAGTGATGAGAAGGCGGCTGAGTGGGGCTGGGGCGGACGGAGCCGCCTCTGGGACGAGGTGCATGCTGTTAGGTGGGAGAAAAGGGGACTTCATGGGTACAAGTTGTCCAAGCTAATGCTGCAGATGCAACAAGAAGGGCGGGAACTGCCGGCGAGAGTGACTATAGATGGGATAACGACTATTTTCCGGACTGAAGGGGTGGAGGAGAGGAATTAGTCTGCGGGTCATAACGGTGTCAGGCGCCTGGGGTTTAGGCCTTTGACGCATTGTGAGAGGTCTTGATTGCGTCGGAACTGGCCCTGGTGAAATGCACATGCGGCCTGTGGTCTCAAAAGTCATGGCCTGTCTTGACAGTGAAAAGGCATTATGCTTTGGCTGAGGGGCTTTGTTCTTGGGATCTGTACTAGTTAGTACCTTTGTAGTAGGCCGTCTCTCATCAGCATCAACGGTCAGGTTTTCCTCAAGGAGGAGGTACGTATCCTGCCAGCCGTAGACGGAGCAGTCTCTGTCGTCGTCTGCCGGGTTTTAATATCTTTACTCCAATCACTCTTCTCTCCTCCCATCTAAAGCATATACAAAAAGTCCGGCCTTCTATCCCCCAGCAAATCCACCTCCGAATCCGACTTCCCCTTCACCAAATGATCCCTCTCCCCCGCCCTCCGCGCCGCATTCTCCCTGCTCAGTAGCACATGGAACAACACACTCCCTCCAAACAGACAAATCACCAGGTACGCAATACTCGTCGCATGCCCCGAGATAAACCTCGGCGCATCCGACCACATATTACTCGACACAATACCATTCAAATTCCCCCACCCAATCATAATCCCCAATACGATGCCGCGCTTGTAGACCCCCTCGTCGTTGTTGGCCACCCAGGCGATGGTGGTGGGTATGGTGGCGTAGATGCTGATGACGGCGAGGAAGGTGCCGGCGTACTGCACGACGGGGTTTATGGAAGCAATGAGCATGGTGAAGCCGGTGATTCCCACGGGGGCGAGCAGCATGTTGTAGATGCCGCGCTTACGGTGGCGGTCGCTGAGGAAGCCGGCGGCGATAGTGACGATGGCGCCGCCTGCGTAGGGCGGGATGCTGAGCAGCTGATTGCGGATGATTTGGGTCTTGTCGGTGAAGCTGAGGTTGGAGATGATGGTCGGGAGGAAGAGGCTGATGCTGTAGAGCGGCATGAGCGGACCCATGTAGATGAGCATGCTGACGTAGGTATTCCAGTCCTGCAGGGCGGCCCAGACGTAGGCGAGTTTGAACTCCTCGTGGCGCGCGCTGCTTTGATTGTCAGAGGCGAGGCGGCGGAGCACGCGCGCGCGGTCGGCGTCGGAGAGGAACTTAGCATCGTCGGGGAAGTCGTGGACGAGCCAGAAGGAGGCGATGGCGATGACGACGATCAAGGCGCCTTCGAGGATGAAGATCCACCGCCAGCCGGAGAAGCCGCCGAGGCCGTCCATCTTTTGGATGGCCGCGGCGAGGAGACCGCCGAAGGACTCGGAGAGGGCGGCGGCGGAGAAGAAAACGGCGACGCGGATGGCGATTTCGTCGCGGCGGTACCAACATGAGAGGTAGTAGTTCACTCCGGGGAAGAGGCCGGCTTCAGTGACGCCGAGAAAGAAGCGCGCGGCCATGAGGCCGCCCCAGTTAGTGACGAAGCCCATGCCGACCATGCACAAGCCCTAGAGGATCATGGTGATGAGATAGAGCAGGCAGAGCCACGGGATCAGGATCAGATCGAGCCGCCAGACCAGCTTTCGGTCCTGCATCACATCCTTGGTTAGATACGGAGGGATTCGTGGGGTGCATGTGGCTGGCACTTACAATCTCGGCCTTTTCGGCCTCGCTGCGCCCATCCTCGGGGTCGGCGGGGAAAGCTATGAGTGGGAACTCCCCCTTGAGAGGCGACTCTTTGTCTCTCATTATGGGGGTTGCGGGTGGGTGGAAACCAAAGTGAGAGTAATGCCTTGGTCAATAAGACATGTCGTGGCGTGATGTCGCGTGGGTGAGGCGCCACCGCCAAGGGGAGAGGGGGGAATCGTCGTGATATTAGTAGGTAGCGAAATGGAGCCTCCAAGTTTGTGCGGTCGGGAACGTCGAATTAATTGGATTCTGTATCACCCTGTGGTCCGAGTACCGCCGTCCAAACGACGCTGCGCTTTTCCGACCATGGACGGATGCCTGGGAAAATGCGCCCACGGAACCACGTCAGCTCTGGACCAGATCCTCCGATATGCAATCAGCCCAAAGATGTGACAATAAAGATTGCTGCAAGGGATCCCCAATATTGGGGGGCTGATAGGCGGCACTTGCATGCCAGGCCGTGTGCGGTACCCATCCGACGGCGGAATTGTTGCGCCCCTCCCTATGTCTTGTCCGGGAACCAATCCCAGCGTCACGAGGCCGTAGTGAGGATTCGGAAAACGGCGTTCGATCCTCCTCACAAATCTTCCAACCCCGGTCCCCTGTCGACGCCATATCGAATTTGCCTGCGCGTGTGGTTACACAGAAACGGCGCTTTGCTCCTTGTCTGGGCATCCGACCAGTTAGGTAGTATTGTCGAGCGCGGAATGATACGAAGGAAAGAGCGGTCTGGCTAGAGTCTGAGCTGCCGAAGCAGCACCCATAACAAAAAGTGGCGTTTATTTTCGGATTCTATGAATGCTTTATTAAGTTGGGAGTTGGGTTCAATACCTATTCATCGAACATGTCCTTGTAATTCCTCGCCTCTTGACCCTCTTCTCCATTATTCAGCGCCGTGACCAGCACCAAAGCTCGTCATGAGCTCAATGAATGGTTGGGCATCTTCGTTGAACATGATCTTCGCCATGGCGTCTCCCTCAATAATCGTCTCGGCTCCGCGGGGGAACATACCGGCTTCATACTCTTGCACAGCCCGGTCAATATCCTCAATACCGTGTTCCGCGATCTTCGCCGCCAGCTCCAGTGCATCCAACATGGCAAGATTAACACCATCCCCGTTCGGCGGGGCAAGATGGGCTGCATCCCCGACAAGGGTCAAGCCTGAGACCGATGGCCATCCCATATCCTTCTCCGACAAGCTGTAGAGAGACCAGGCGCGAAAGTCAGTTGAGTGTTGGATGAGATCCTTGTACTCATCGCCCCAGTCGGCATAGAAATCCGAGAGTAACAGCTGACGTGTTGCCTCGAGGTCTTCGAGATTGACGTTGCTGCCCCGGCAAAATTCCTCTGGCACCTCGAGGCCGAAGTATACCCTGTACGAGCCGTTACCTTGCCTCTGGGTTATGGCCAGCCTTTTCGACCCAATCGCCATCGAAGTACCGGCCCCTACTCTGGTAACCATGGCTTGGTACAGGGCATTGTCGCGGTTGATTCGCGATTCAAGGTAGCTTCTCCCAGTGTACCTTGGAGATCCTTGAGAAACCTGGCCAGTTGTCAGCATGTCCAGGTGTTTTATCATTAAGCATGATGCAGAAGGCGAAAACATACCAGAGGGCGCACTTTGCTCCAAGCGCCATCAGCCCCGACGACAAGCTTGAACCCAGATGCCACAACACCATTGGCGAAGTGGAGGACTGGCCTGCCGTCCTTATCCAGAGCCGCGCTCTTCAGAGTGTGACCCCATTTGATCTTGTCCTTCGGAACGGCGTCCAGGAGGATCTGCCGCAGTTCAAAACGATCGATTTCGGGGGCGTCGCGGCCCTGGCCAATCTGGAGCAACTTCTCCCCAGATTTATCGAACACTGCAAACACCGTGTCGTCGTATCTGGCATACTTCTTGAACTCATCAAACAGGCCGCCTTCCTGGAGGGCGCGTTGTCCGGTCTCGGGGTGGATGTCGAGGCTGCCCCCGGCGCGGTTCGAGGTCTCGCTCTCATCGCGCTCGTAGACGGCAAAGTCAATTCCCTTGCATTGAAGGAGACGCGCAAGCGTCAGACCACATGGTCCGGCGCCAATGATGGCGATTGGTGGGGCTGCCATACTGGTGTGCGTTTTGTTTGCTGATAATAAATGATTCGCGCACCGGAAGGTTCGTCGCGTAGAAATCCCGACAACTGCCCGGGACGATGTGAGGAGTTTGGGTCGAAAGTTGCGAAGGCATTGCGACATCTTTATGGCCATACCCAGGGCTGGGGTGCCATAAGTTGCGATCTCGAGATTCCGAATAAGCCAAGCAGACGACTGCTCGTTCAAAATGGAGTACGTACGACTTTGACCTCATGAGTCAGAACGACTAGGGTCCTAGCGTCTTTTGGGTTGTTCCGAAAGTCCGGTGCCTCTTGATTGGCTGTCCGGTGTTTTCTAACAACCGAAGACAGGCCCCCGTCCACGCTATCCCCGGCCGTCCGGAGTCACCCAAGCTTCGGGAAGTTCTAACATCCGAGAGCGCCGCCAATTCGCTCGATGCCCACCATCGTCAGTTGGTTATCGTTGTTGGGCTAGGACCCACGGAAACATCCGAATCTTCATCCCAATCGCGAACCTCGCCATGGAAATGTCTTTCCACCATGGAGCCCCCAGCAAGCTGAGTGTCCGTGGTGAGGAATATTCCAGACACCGTTGTTCCAAGAACGTCTTGAATGCGAATTGTCACTGGGCCCCCCCAACAAATGAAAGGGATGAAGTCCTCCATCTCGCGACCAAGCAGATACTTCAGCATAAAGAGGTTGAAGAGTATCCTCGCCGCATGTTCTGCCTCCCCGTCTTCTGGTGTGCCAATGAATTCAGCAGGCAACCGCCTCAGCCAGAAAGAAAATGAACCATCCCGATTTCTGCATGTCGCTCGTTGTTGGATGCCCCTAAATCGTCGATAGTGCGGCTTGGATGGATCTATGTACTGAACGAACAGATCTTTGGCTTCAGCCTTGGCGAGGCAGGTGTGAATGTTCAAGGCACACCCAAGCGTGAGGCAGTACGCCTCACGATCGCGGGCCCAGTCCGTCCCCGTTCCTTCTGGATCCACTGCCAGAGCCTGTCGCAGGACGCTCATCGCAAATTCGTGATCGACGGCAAGCTCGGACATTGCGAAGTAGGAAACAGAAGTGTTCGGGGTGTGCGGCGAAGTGAGAAACTCCAACACGGTGTAGTGAGCGAGAGAGACAAACAAGTCTACATCAGTCGTGTCATGTCCAAATTCGGCCTGTTCGTCATCGTCATCTTCCACGTAGCGCTCGACTAAGAGTAGACAACCACACAGTTCTTTCAAATAATCAATATCAAAGGGGGATTTTCCAGGTCCATACAAGTCGAAAGTAACCGCTTCAACCAGCAGTTTTGCGTTGATGCCAGTTGTCACCATCCATGGCGCTCTTGAATCACCAATAACCCAAACCAGGACCTGGCGGACAGACTGGCGGTCGGTTTCAGGGATGGCCTCGAAGATTCGTATATACGTCTCGTTCAGATCTCGCGGCAGGTTCTCCAAGGTCGCTGGGAGCTGTGCCGGGTCTCGAAGACGCTCGATGGCTTGAACTTGGCAGTCAGCCCATCGGAACCTGACCAGTTCACTGATTAGCAATCTGTCCCCCTCGAAGATGTACAAGTCCATCTGCCTTACATTCCTTTGGCCTTTGATACCAAGACCTGCTCAATTTCCGGCAGGTACTGTTGCCACCTCCTCAGTCGGTAGCTTGACTGTAGTCTCGCACGCACAAAGCGCTCAATATCGGCATCTACATACGGGTTTGCCATTGACACAGCTGTTGACACGGCAGAAAACACCCGGTCGATATCGAGGTACTGTCGGCTTGTTGCCAGTATCCTTATCTTTCGGAATCGGCTGTCTAGTGCCATGGCCGCAAGCAAGCGCACCAGCTCATCCCGCGGCATGCTTTCGTCAACTGCGTCTATTACAAGATATAGCTTCTGGATCCGCTCCAGGGCAAGTTCTAGGATGTGTTCCAGCTCTTGTATGGTTGGCTCACAGCCCCGATCGCGAAGGCGCTTCATCTGGAGGGGTACCCGCTCTGTCTGTCGACACACTTGGCTGATGGCCCAGCCAAGGAAGGGCGTTGCCTCATCTTGGTGGTGTGAGTAATGACAGTAGTAATACGCGCATACATAGCCGGCTGTGCTGTCGCAGAGCTGCTTCAACTCTTCGATTGCAAAGGATGCCAACACGGTCTTTCCGGCGCCAGGGATCCCATATATCCACAAAAGCCTGTCAGGAGAGGGCGAAGAAAGCCACGTCTCCCACTCAGACGATCGTTTGAGCCATGCGCTAGTGTGTAGCTCGTGCTTTCGGACGGCGGCGTTGTGGAGCGACGAGGGGTTCGTCTGCTCCAGCCAAAGGCAGATTTCGCGGCGTTCAGAGGCTTTCATTGGATCTATTAGCCAGCATTTGCGAACATTGCATCGGCTCTCGGCACCCGTACCTGACACAGCACTCTCGAGTCTCTGAACCCCTGCTTTGACATCTCTAAGCTCGTGACTGTAGTAACGCGCTAGTCAGGCTCCCGTGCGAAGTAGTGCGAAGAGCAGTGCGCTGTATTGTTACTTACATGACGTCGCCCGAAATTGCGAGGAGCAATGTCGACTTGTGCTGGGAGATCTCTGCAAGAAGCTTCCTGGCCTTGGACTGTTGTTTCAGAGGCCAAGCCAGCTCGGCCAGTGTCATTCTCCGTCGACTGGGCGCAGCGGGTCCGGAGGGCGCATCGCCACCGGAAGGCAGGAGTGCTTCGAGACTTGCGAGACAGCGACGGCATGCTTCAATTGGGCCCGCCCAGTCGAGGGGAATGTTCGGGGGAGCATTGCAAAGCTCAGCAGCGGACTGCTCCGATCCCGTGAGGATGTCGACGACGGCCCTGAGCGATGAGACTTCGCAGAAGATCATGCGGATGTCGCTCGGCGCATCCTGCAGGCCGTCAATGCAGTATTTCGTCGCGCGGATGATGCGGTCTGCAAGCCCCACGAAGGCGAGGATGCTCGCACCGACTGAAATGGGGTCCATCACCTCAGATCTCAGTGGCGGACTGTTCGCTGAAATGGCAGCTGAGGAAGTCGCAAGCCGGCTTCCGGGTCCTCACTACCCCGCAGCTCTCAACCTACACCCGATAGCGGGGCAAAGCTGGAGCGTCACGTGACTGCTGTGCGACATTGGACCTGTTGCCTCGACACTGCCTTGGCATCGGTATTCTAATTTGACAGCATGATTTACATAAAAGAGCCAGCGGTGATACCTCCATGTCTACAGTGCCCCAGCTCTTCCACATCACCCCGTCGCGGGCGCTATAGAAGTCGTAAGCTCGAATCTCGGGTGACCGGGTCAGGGCCTAGAGCGCAACAGGCACCGCCGCCGCACCAAGGTCTTGGCGTCCCACTTCAGCCCCTTACTTCCCCACAGAGATCGGAACCTGCCTGGCGTGACGCGGCAGGGTTAACCAAACTCACCGGGCAGTCTTGGACAGCACAAACGAGGGGGGCTGTCACGGCGTTTCACGAGATCATAACACTGGAAAAAGTCTGTTAGTACGGTACCAATTGTATCGGGCACTCCGCTGGCACTGGATGAATTGGGTTTCTTTCAATTTTCCGGTACTAAAACAAATACTCAAGCCATAAAATGCACAGATCAAGCAATCCTTTCCGCAAGTCCTCAATGTGTCAAAACAATACCCTCGGCCCTCTTACCTTGGCACCTTCGTATCAATCCGGAACGGTTTGCCACTCCGACTCATCACAGTTGGTTACATCCAAGTTGGCATGCTTTGTAAGGGCGGCCAAACATCAAAGTATTGGTAGCTAAAGCGGTGCCACCAGTATACCTTCGCATCTGGAGGAAGCGGCTCTTCGTCGTACTTTTTGATGTAGCTTGTAGAGAAAATATCCCTGTGTTGATCCGAATGCATCGTTGCGAAAGAAGATCCACCAGCTGCCAATGTTCTTTTAGTAGTTGACTTCTCGATGGAGGGAAGAGGTAACTTACCGAGTTGTTGCTCAGTTCTCTTCCGGTGCCTTTGTATTTCAGCCTGGTCTGGGTCACAAACTGATATGTCCTCGGTTTCAAGATCGAAGGACCTTGACTCATGCTTGACTGATAGCTCTATTCTAAATTGAACGCGAAACTCCTCACCCGGAGGAGGAGCAGTGATGGGAATGTCTTTGAAGACAAAATCAAGGTAGTCAACTCGGGCACCATCAGGCTCTGATGACAGTACGTCTTCTGTCCTTACCACCCTGGCCAGGGGAATGTCGACCTGCCCTCTGTTAAGGAACGTGCGGCTCGTACCGGTCCCGGCTTTTGTCATGGCTATATTTGCGGACGTTACAACCATACCCTGCATGAAAAGGCCTTGGGGGAATTTGATACGCACAGCGAGCGAGAAGTGATCTCCATGATCCAAATATCTTGGCGGCCAGGCGCAAAACTCAGCACTGGCCGCATCGAGTTGATTACGTATGGTGGTAGGGCTGCTCATTGTACCTACTTGTCCAAGATGCATACACTAGCCAAACGAAATATGAAGAGAATCATCTTCTCGTCCGCCAGTACTTATAATAAACGATCCGACTCTTTCTTGCCTTGTATGCTAGACAAACTCTAGGTAGTTCAAGTTTGCTGTATTCTGACTCTGGTCTCAAATCGAGCAGAATGACTCTCACGTCTGATAGCAACTGTAAATATCCACGCAAACAGAGGGTTCAAACATCTCCTGTGTATCTTCTGTGTCACCATTTGGGCGTCCGTCAAGGAGGCCATCTGTTTTGTGTCATCGCCAATTCATGGCAGTAGGTTATATCTCGTTTAGTAATTGACAAGACCGCTTGATGCTACTCCACCGCTCGCTTGCTCAGATGGTGCCTGATTTTTCCTGCAATGGAAACTGGCCAAGGAAACAGAAGGCCAGGTCCGTTCCAGACGAAGTTCCACGCGACCTAACGCCCATTGCATGTGATCACGTACCACGCGTCCCCGCGGGGCACCGCATCCCATCTGTCCAAGTTCGGTGCGAATTCCGCCGTCCCAAGGACTCGGAAGACGTGCACGGCAATCGGTTTTCCGGGTTGTGGGACCCCTACAAATTAACCCGGTATGAGGTCTTGGGCGCGATGCGACATGGCATCTTCCACCAATCAGCCGCAACAGGAAAAAGCCGGGTATTTCAAGCCGCTCGACATCTATATCTCTCGGCATAGCCTCTCGCCCACACTCCTGCCGTTATTGCTTGGTAAGTCCGCATCGACTCAAACCAAGTGCCAACATCACGATGCTTCTCACTCTCGCTGCCGCAGTCCTCCTCACGGCCAAGGGCGTCGCCGCCCACGGCTTCGTGCAGTACATCGACGCCGGCGGGTCGCGGTACCGCGGCTACGACCCGGGCTTCCGGTTCCAGAGCCCAGCGCCCTCCGTGCCAGGATGGTACGCCGACAACCCGGACATCGGCTTCGTGCCCCCGCAAAGCTTCCAAAACGCCGACATCATCTGTCACAAGTCGTCCACCCCGGGGCAAGACTACGTCAACGTCCGCGCCGGCGACAACATCACGCTGCAGTGGTACACCTGGCCCGAGAGCCACGTCGGTCCCATCATCGACTACCTCGCCCCCTGTCCGGCATCGGGCTGCACCACCGTAAAGAAGGAGGAACTCAAGTTCGTCAAGGTCGCGCAGCAGGCCCTCAAGCCCAGCGCTACCGCAGGCACAGACTGGCTCAAGGCCTGGATCATCGACGATTTCATTCAGGGCGGCTTCAAGTGGACCTTCAAGGTGCCGAGTGATCTCAAGGCCGGCAAGTACGTGCTGAGGCACGAGATCCTTGCGCTGCATAGTGCGTGGGATGTCAATGGCGCGCAGGCGTATCCGCAGTGCATCAACCTCAATGTGTCGGGCGGTGGGAATACGGAGATTACCGGGGGAAGTTCGCCGACGACGTTTTACACGGCGAAGGATGCCGGGATGAATATCAATGTTTATAATGGGTTGACGCAGTATCCGTTTCCGGGGCCGGCGCTGTGGAGGTGAACTTGAAGACTACCTAGATCGGAAAGGTGGGATACTGCATGTATTGGCTCGCATTATATTGGTATTATTAGAGAGCAAGGCGCGCACTATCCTCGTGGTCTCCATCGCTTAGCTAAGGTCTCCCGTCTCTGGCCCGTATGAAAGAGATCTAAAATCCTCCAGAAACCCGTGGCCCAGAGATGGTGACACTGGCCTATTCTCCCATTCACAGTCCTTGCACGCGGGCAGCGAGACTTGCCACTACGCTGACACTCGCTGGCCCTGACGTAAAATTGGCGGTATATCCGAAAGTCGTGATGTAGAAGCTGTGAACACCCTTGCCGACGATCACTTTCACAGTATCCTCCAACTTCGACGAAGAGGCGTAGAACGGCGACCACGTCTCGTAAAAGTCGTGGAGCATTACCGATGACTTGCTTGGATTGGGCAGACTATCCACAGCCGAGGCCGAAAATGGTGTGAACTGTCCTTTCGGGCAGCGGACCTTGCCATCGGGGTCAGTAGCGCCCTCGGAGTTGGAGTAGCACGTCTCCATGCTAACGACAACATCGGCTATGTCCAGAAGTGACTCGCTCCCCGCCTGCAGAGTAGATCCGGGGTTGAGGATGACAGGCCCACGGGATTGGAAGGCCGTTTTGGCGTAGTTGGTGATCTCCTTGTTGTACGGCAGCTTGCTGGAGTCTGTGTCAATCTCGTCGAAGAAAATGCCGTGAATCTGAATATTGTGCTGCACGGGCGGGTTCTCCAAGCCCTCGTGGGTCTTCCAGGCCGCATACTGGTCGATGCCGCGCTTGACACCGTCGATGGACCGCCCGCTGGACCCGGTTGAGATGTAACCGAGCAGCGACGACTTGGGCTTTCCGTTGATTTCGCCTAGAAGCTTGGCCCAGTCCTTGCTGTTGAACGGGGGATGCTCTTCGTATGGAGCGCCGCCATTATTGTTGATGATGATGTGAAACGGGAGACCGGGGTGCGCGTCCATGGCTCTGAGGACCGCGCCCCAGTCTTCAATGCCGGAGTCCGTGGTTGGGTACTCGTACAGGGGGAGCAGGATGCCCACCTCGGCCGAAGCCAGCGCCGCTGACACGATGAGCGAAGTTAGCTTCATGACTGCCAGCGTATAACTGCATGTAGTCGAGCAGAATGACGGGGGACTCTGGTGGCGGGAAGCAAAGAAGAAAAGGCAGGTTTTAGTTCTTGGGGGCGGTCCGAGACAACCGTATCAGACCGTCGGAAACTGTTTTCGTGATTGTGTCGGAATGACTCACCCTGGCATGCGCGAGATTGGACGGCACGAATCTATGAAGACGATTCCGCTCTTCGATTGAAGCCTCTGGGGAATATCCGCAGCGGCGGATGACCTGCCCTTCATTGTTTTTGGGGTCCACGCAGCTTGCCAACAGCACAAACTCTGAAAGAAGCATCGCTGCACTGTCGATAGGAATCTCGTCTCAACTGCCAGTGGATGGGACCAAGTTCCGGTGGGGTGCAGATTCGGGAATATGTGCATAAGTATGGCCAATCGGGTCGGCCGAGAAGTCGGCAGCGGGTGTTGTCATTCAGCAGCCGAAGGCAATGATGTCAACGCCGTGGTTGAGAATCTGATCGAGAAATAGATGTCGAGTTGACGAGCTGCTCGGGGAAACGGTGTTAGCTCCGTCGGTGCCGGAGCAAATGTGTTTACCCGGTAAGCCTTGTTCGTGCCTGCAGTTTCTAGTCGACGGCGTACGGAAGGTACGAGGTCGCACCTTCGCTCGGCCTATCAACCCACCTGCAGTCGGGTCTCATGCCTCTTTTCCTCTGCCTCATCTCGAGTGACGCGCCTCGCGGCGATTCCGCGTTCAGAGCGGTCGGCTTCATTCCATTGTCAGCTTGAGCATTGGCTTCGGCCCCGGCGCTCGGCCGCCGCCCAGCTTCCCCGTCACAGCCACCAGATTCCACGTGGGCGGCCCGTCCCTAATCATTGTTGTCGGTACAGGTCCTGTGTACCCGAACAAATGCCGACCGTCATCTCGCCCCGGCGCACCGGCATTTTCAACCTCCGGCCATTGACAGGCCCACCCGACGCCATGCCTAGTTCTACCCAGCGCTGCCATTGAATCATCATCAGTCCACGTTGGCATTCCTCGTCCAATCTAGCGTCTCACCATCCGGCCTCTTCAATCGCGCTTAGGCTCCCACCATTGACAGTCGAGTGAGGAGGTTGGCCAAGACCAAGGGGCTGAGAGTGAATGCATTTTGACCTGGAACGCTGGGAGTCCGGGGAGCTTTGTGGTGAGCTGCAGCAAGCCCGATACGGCCAGGTAGAGACCTAATTCGGGGAGATAGCGCCATGTGCGAACTTCTTAATGTCCGATCCGATCGGGGAGCACGGAACCATCCCAGCGGCTAATAAAACCCCCGCCTGCCCCCCGCACCCAGGCACGGTTTCAGCTCGGCGTCTTTCACAACTTCATTTTCTCATCCACCAGGAACCAAGAACCAAGCAAAAATCAAGATGTCCAAGGTGGCCATCGTCGGCGCGGGCCTTACCGGCCTCGTGACAGCCCACGGCCTCCAAAAGGCAGGCTTCGATGTGGTCCTCTTCGACCGCGAGACGAGCCTCGACATGCGCCGGCGCGACTGGCCTATTAACCTGCACTGGGCGCTGCCGACCTTCAACAGTCTCGTGCCAGAGTCTGTGGTGGCCGACCTCCCAACGGCGATGTGCAACCGCTATCTCGACTACGACAAACCCGAGAACAACAGCATGCTGTGCACCAACGGCCTGACTGGTGCCGAGCTGTTTCGCAGCGCTGTGCCCGGCATGCGCCGTTTCTCGCGGCGGCGACTGCGCAATGTCCTGGCTGCTGAACTCGACAGCAGTGGCACCATCCACTGGGGGAAAACGTTGGAGAAAATTGACGCCGACGGCGAGGGGGGCCCTGTCTCGCTCACATTTTCAGATGGCACGACCGCCTCGGCTGATTTCGTGCTGGGCACGGATGGCGCATCCTCCAAGGTGCGCGAGCTGTTGTTCCGCGGCGCCGAGGTGGCACAGGTCAAGCGATCAGGGTTCATGTGCGCCACCGGAATCGTCACACACGGCGACGCAGCAAAAGTCCAGCCCGTGCTAACCTCGAGCCCGATTGCCACAATCATGATGGGCACGGAGTCCGTTGGGGGCACTTCCGGTATGTTATGACCGGGCACTCACAATGTCTTGGCAGTCGCTGCTGAGCCACTAATACTTCGCACAGTCATGCACGCCGACAACCCTACCGATATTTCCACCTGGGCCCTCAGCTGGATCAAGATCTGGCGTCGCGAGAAGCTGCCCGATCCGCCGGCCAAGCACGGCCCCGAGGCGCTGGCATATATTCAGCAGACGACCAAAGGCCTCGCCGACCCGTTCCAGTCGCAAATCAACTGGACCACGGATGCCACCGCAGACGTCTTCATCGATGAGATGCGTACCTGGGTGCCCGTCCCGTGGGACACGCTCGGGGGCCGCGTCACGCTGGCTGGCGATGCCGCCCATCCGATGCTCGTGTATCGCGGCCAGGGCTACCAGCATGCTGTGACGGATGCGGAGAACGTCGTCAACGCACTGGTCTCGATACGCGATAAAGGGGCCAACAGGGAGGAGGCCATCAGGGCGTACTCGGATGATGCGGTTGAGAGAGGAGCCACGGCTGTGACAACGAGCTTGAACGAGGCCGAGTTGTCGATGGGTCTGGACTCGGTCATGAAAATGATGTTGGCGAAGAAGGGGCACGCTAAATAGACTGGAATTGTGGAGAGACGGCAAAAAAAAGGTTTTGGGGAAACGTCAGGGAAACGCCATAAGCCCCATAGCAGAGCAATGAAAAAACGCCCGCCGCGCAGCTGGAACGACCGGGAATGAATGCGTAGCGTCACCATCCAACGTACTCGAAAGGAGCTCAGCCGGCACTACCACTAGGCTATCTGGACGTGCCAGAGCCCATTCCACGCTACGCTGAGATTCTGGCCCTGGGAGGTAGACCATAAAGGTCGGACTAGCCCCACTCTCGTTCAAAGTACTTGTCTTTTCGAGAGGAAGCCGAAAACAAAATCAATCAACTTTCTGCCAACACTGAGCTAGATCAAATCCTCAGCTCCGTGAGGTCCATGATAGCACAATTCACGTGACGCAACCTCGTCAATGTAAATTCTTGGCTCTTGCTCAAACCCAGGAACGGCTGAATGCATACCACCCACCTACCTCCCTGGGTAGGTCGTACTCAATCTGTACCCGCGCCGCACGGCATGACTCACCTGGAGCGCACGAGCTGATTTGGTGTATGGAAACATCCTAACTCATCATGATTCATTCCATCGCTCACAAAGCAAACTCCTCGCGGTAAGATAAAGGTACCCTGCTGTTTGCAGCAGCAGGTGAGTCCAGTTCAATCGCATGGCCTAGTTGAATTGAATGGCAGATCTCTTATTCAAGCCGCTGCATCTCTCATTCCTGACACGGGTCTATCACCCAACTCCCAGAGTAAACCACACAGACACCCGCCAAGCATGGATGGTACCCACAACTTTTGCTTTCCCATACGGCGTCTCGAAGGTAGCCGTATCAAGCTAATCCCCTTCATTGTATGTCATAAACCTAGAATCCTTCCTAAACCAGCTGTAGACTTATAGGCCTGCTAGATACCAATCCATGCTCAAAGGACACACGACCTCACCTCGATCGACCCCCAAGCATTCGCCCACACAGCCAACGGTCCGTATGAGTCCGCCGACCACTTTGTCTCGGGTCTCCTCCAACCCCTCGCTGACGACGAGTACGCTTTCACGTACGCAATCATCGACAAGTCGAAACCACCATCCGCCGAGAGCCCCGATGGCGAGATGGTGGGTATGATATCGCTTTATGAAGCAAACACTGAGGATTACGCTGTTGAAATCAGTTTTGTCCAGGTATTTGCAGAGTATCGGGGGCGTGGTGTTGGCACAGCTGTGGCCCGCCTGCTTCTGGAGTATGCATTCAATCCACCACAGATAGGTGGTTTGGGGCTGCATAGAGTTGAGTGGCATGCTAGTACTGCTAATATTGCATCTATCGCCGTCGCTGAGAAGTTGGGGTTTGAGAAGATTGGAACGGTGAGATACGAGCGTGTGTTGAAGGGTGGCAAGGTCAAGGGGAAGATTGGGAATGGGCGGCCAGAACCTCCACGCTGCGACTCGGATGATCTCTGCAGGGACTTGAGTATGTATGCGATGTACTGGGATGCATGGAACATAGATGGCGCACCCATTTAGGTGGGATGGTGGTAGTCAGCTTGCAAGGGGCACTAACACTGCACGGTTCGCTGATATCATATCCCACGTTCGCTCTACCGTGTCGTCGAGTTTGTTGTGCAGATTATTCGCATTGACGGGCAGTAAATTTACTAACATATCATTAGGGGGTGTTAGTGGCTTTGACCATTTGCGTTTCCTTTTTCTTATTGGATCTCGCGGAACAGCGGAAGCCAACAGCTGAGGAAGAAGTGGCTTTTCAGGCCCTGATGGAAGTGCTTAGGGATGAAATCTCAGTTGAGGTGGAGAGCAGTGATGATGAGTTCTTTGATGCTGAGAGCGCGTAATTTCAACACAACCATGTTTACTTCAGTGATGTACTATAGTGTCAGGACAAGGTGTAGGTTTCAGGCAAAGAGAATACCGGGTAAATGCCACAAAGCATTTTATTCTGAAGTTGACAAAACCTCTTTGTCTTCCAAGTGAATAGCCTAGCTAAGAAAGGTCTTTGTGCTCGCTTCCACCCCGTCAATGGTTCATTCAACACCTACGTCAGCTGTACAATGTATTCAGTCCACGCCTTTGAGCTCAACTACCGATTCTTCCAACCCAAATCACATCTCCATATGGACCGCATCATTATTTAAAGTCGTTCAGTCCACCTCTTAACCCAACATCTCCCCTCTCTTCACACCCATCCCCAGCCACCACATTCCCTACTCCCTCCGACACTCATCACACTCCCTCAGGTAGGTATCCTATCCTATTCTACATTTCTTCTACACCCCTCCAACCCCACAAAACACTTCCCCATCTTCCATCAGCCACCAACCAAGATGTGCTACCGGTGCTACCACCAGTACAAGTGCTGCCACGAGGGCCCCGGTGTCAGCCGATATTTGATCATCTCGCAGGTCCATGACCCCAACGAGACAGTAACATGTCCCGATTCGGGCATTTGCCAAAGTTGCACTTGGCGTGCTGCTGATGAGGCTCGTGCTGACCTCGGTCAACACGCCGTGCCCGTTGGTGCGAAGCGCATAGAAGGGAAGTGTGTTTTCATTTTTGTGGGGTAAGTGAGATATTAGGAATCTAATTGAGAAGAGGGTGAGGCTGGCACCGCGGGCGGTCCGGCCCCAGAAGTCGCTTGAGAGTGTCAAGGGTATGTGGTGTTTGGGTGTCACTTATAAAGGGGGAAAAATGAAACATAATGTTATGTTGTGCATTCTTTCTGTTCATATGGCATGTAAATGGTACTGATATGTAGAGTCTTGCCGGATGATAGTGATTTAAAGGAGGGAAACAGCTGAAGACATGCGACCGAAATAAAGAGAGTGAATGAAGCTTTGTTTTGTCTCAAACAAGTCGGATTGTTGATGTCTCAAGGTCCTCGAGAGCGACCAGAAGCCCAGAAGGTTGCTTATTTGGTGCCGACATGACAATGGAACTCTCAGCAAAACCGACCCGTCGATAAGTGTCGGTAGATCCCTGTGTGCCCTCGACGCCTAGGTAGAATACTTTGTAAGTCTCGTTGTTCCGGGATCTCATTGTTTCAATTCCGAGAACAAGGAGGAGTATATCCTTGGGTGGTGGTTGGTCGGGGTCATCCGGAAAGTAGCGCGTCGTCCATGCCTTCCCCTCGGGCAAAGGAAGCGGTAGCCTTGTCAATGAGGCGTCTGCAATTTCCACAAGGAGTCTCCTTCCAGAGAGTGTCATTGACCCAATTTTTACCACCCCAAACGGATCCCGCCCAGACACAGTGATGTCTGGAGTGAACAGTATTTCAAGGATCGGCCTGAATCCGGAAGTCCAACCCCACACGATATCGATGAACTCGACGCCACACAGCACTGAGACCCATGACCAAAAAGGTGCCACATAATCGCCTGTCCATCCCTCCACCCGGGTTGAATTAGGCTTGACTTTCCATCCTAGGGCTTCCGGTAAGTTTTCGTCCCAGAGACTAGCCAGGTATTTTGCCTGGCTGGCTTAGTGATATTCAGCGGCTAGACCAGACAGCGCGGGGAGCCTATCCCGCCACTTCGTAAGTGCCAGCTTGCTGTAGGTTTCTACGAGGTCGACCCAGTATTTGGCTCGTTTCTTCAGAGACCACGATGGGTCGATTGAGGTTGCATGTTGGGAGTCATCTCAGCGTCGAGAACCAAAAGGTCGGCAGGGAAATACGAATCCTCCAACCGGGCATGTGTGAAGCACTCCAAGTACATCTTTGCCGTGCCGAAAAAATGAACCCCAGCAGATAGCAGCCGTTAGTCGCCATCTGACGTCTCAAAGGTTTCCTTCACCAACGACTCCCTCAGGTGTAGAAAACCGTGATCGCAGCTGGAAGCCGCGGGACTAGCGATTGTGACATATGAATCCCCGTATATTCGACACATCTCGGCACACTGCTCTTCCCAGTCTGTCTTCGAGTCCTGCAGTATGCAGAGGGAGTCGATCCACAGGTATCTTAGACCGAGTAACCGCGTGGCAGTTACAGCATCTTGAAACATTCTCGGCAAATTCCGAGATCGAATTTCCTTTAGGAACTGCTCACGCGTTTGCCGAGTAAGCTTCAAGGGCCGCGATTCGCCCCACTAATGACCCAACGTAGCGTACCGATAGGCCTACTCCTTGTCTTCTAGAAGGCGGATGGTCGGCTGACTTTGATCATATCCTAAGTCGAGAACTCGGCGTGGCGGTCGGGGATTGCGAGTTCTGCGACAGAGCTCGTGTGTTTGCTCGCATCCCTCAAGCCAGCTGAGTGCGGTTGTGAAGTCTACTTGCTCGGGGACTTGTCTTCCCAATACACATGCCCTATCATCAAACGAGATGGGATCTGTGTAAATAGACTTATCAGTTACTACCAAAATTGGCATGTGTGGCTATGATAAGAAACAAGAGGTCCTCACGCCGTACCGTAGGCTGCATCATTTTGTACCGTAGCCCATTGCAAACCCCATACATAACCCTAACCCTCGATGCACCGTCACAACCAGTAATTAATCCAAGTCATTCGCCCATAGCAAAACTGCCACCACATTAATAGATGCAAACCCCCAGAGCGAAAATAACGTAATTCTGCGATTTCCGCAATAAAACTCATCTATTTGATGATAGAGAAGCGTGCGGAGGCACAGAACTCGTGTAGATCTTCCATAAGGGCCTTCAGACTGTTATATTTACTCGTGAGGAGGGCGTGATTCGCAGGGGAGTTTGAGAACGGCGGAACATCCTTGTCGACAGCTGGGATTGGCTCGTCCTCGTAATCGGAGTTTTCGTAGCCACTCTAATCGCTGTACTCGTCGAAAAAATCGGTATCTATCTATCGCTATTAGCAGTTTAATTGATTAGAGGTGTTTGCGGTATTACTACAGGCCTTTGTAATATTGCGGTGGTGGGTTGGTTGTGGTTGTGGTGATACTACGTTACGGAGCTCCAATGGTGATGCTTCACATTTGGACTTTTGAATGCATGGCGTGGAGATTTTCGGGTGTGGGTCAATTACGTGGTTGCGACCGTGCATTGGGGGTTAGGGTTTTGTATGGGGTTTGCAGTGGGCTACGGTACAAAATGATGCAGCCTACGGTACGGCGTGAGGACCTCAAGAAACAAACCACATGCCTGAAAGATCTGCAATGCTCAGAACTGCAGAGAATGCTTCGTCCCGTACGTCCATCTCCGGAAAATCGTGGTTCCAGTCATCCAAAACAAGGCAAAGCGCGACACGGCAAGGGAGTGCGCCTCGGGAAGCCCCGGAAGTCCTGGCCAGTTAATGACAGGAGACGCTAAGCTGAATACAACGAAACGGAGCGGGTCTTCTTCGTTTTCGTCGTCCTCGTCGTCATCGGCTTGGATTGTAAGCGTGTCCCCACTCCCAGAGCCGTGATCTTCTGGCTTCGAAAGATGCGGCAAAGCCGACAAAGTCGCGTGGTACTCGTTGTACATTTCGGGCGCTTTGAAACGGTACACCATGAATATTTGCAGGATGAAGTCGCACATTTTGCAGGATACTGATGAGCGAACGACGCCATTCCAAGCATGGTGCCATGCAATTGCTGATGACAAAACATGATCGGACGGTTTGTCGACGCTAACAAGGGCCTTGATAGCGGCAGAACACGTCGCGCAGAGCATCCTTTGGCACCTCTGTTGGTAACAACCTGGAAGCGTTGCTGAATGGAGGGGAAAATTTGCGCAAGCCTGGAGAGATAAGCCTCCGGTGAGGGGCACGGTTCCCTTTGCCAGTTAGGTAGGCAGGGGGGGGGGCTAGTGTCTTGGTGGATTCAGCTGCGCTAAGGCTGTGTCAGCTTCACCTCGTCCAAAATATCCCGGCATGCACGAAGCCGAGACGTGATGAGTCCGAGGCAGCTTCTGCCAAGGCACATGGTTTCTCATAAAAAAGAAAACCATGTCGCCCCCGGAAATTATTTCAGCTCATAAAACCTAGCAACAATGTTCTTATCATTATTTTCTTATTCGCTCGAGAGACAGTATCCATTCAAATGGTTCACCCCCACTGTTTTCATCAGAGGAATAATTGCCATCACGCTCGCATCCATCCTCAGTGTCGCGACCCAAGGATACGAAACAGTCTCTATCTACACGCCCGACCCCGACGCAACCAACTTGAACGCCAACGACAATGTATTCCAAAATGGCCCTCATTCCTAACCGCCAACACCAAATCGCTCTGCTCGACCACATCAATCCCCATTGGCACCCAGCTCCTCACTAACAACACGGCGCTCCGCTACACCCTCCGCAACATCACTTATAGCAGCGACTGCACGCACCCTCCTACCCTCGTGGGCTCGTTTCCCTACCAAAACAATCCCTTCCGAAACTGTTCGGTGACCGCCGTCGACATCGAATTCGACATCACCCAGCGCGACGCCGTCTAAATTGCCCGGAAGCTCTGGGGGCGCCGTCATCAAGGGCTACGTCGACTGCGCCGTCGAAACCTCGACCGGCCCCACGGCTTCTCGGGCCTCTACGCAACCTACGAGCTGAACGCGGCCAACCGACTCAAGCAGTTTGCCAGCCAGCCCAACGCAACTACCCAGGCCAGCTTGTCGATGGGCGAGTCCCTGCTAAGCTGGTACTCGGCCAACGCGACGGACGAAATGCAGGCGGGGAACAAAAAGTTTTCATCAGCGGACAGGAATGTGTTCAAAGGATACGTGACGTTTGTGCGCAAAGAGGGGGTTGCCGATGTTACGTCGCTGGACTAATCCGTTGGTGGAGCCCGAGTTGATGACGCACTTTAGCAGGAACTTGTCGGCGCCGGCGAGGGCGGAAAAGGTGTGGGAGAAGAGCACGCTGCTGGGGGTCAGCCCGTCGGTCGTTGCGACGTCTTATTTGTGCCGGGTCCCGAGGTTGAAGAGCACCGTGACATTGGTTGTCGCGGTTTTGATCAACGACATTGTGTTGCTATCAGTGCTGTGGAGGCTGTTCGTGTTTCTTGTTGGACATTTTCTCTTGAAACCGGACATGATGGTTTGTGAAGGGTGTTTGTGCAGAGAGCCATCACTTTCAGAGGAGAAGAGAGTGCTTGGTATCACAACCGTATGGTGGTTTTAATATAGGTGCGCAACCATGTTATGACCCTAGTCACGACAAGACTAGCAGGGGCGCCGAAACCAATCACTACCTCCCTAGGGTTTGCTAACGCGGTGCCCCATCACAACGGAGTTGACCCTCTGCACTGGGCAGCGATCCGAGGTGATGTCGCATGCGTCACCACCCTTTTGAGGCATATCGCCCAAATTGACATTGTTAGAGCGAGGCGGGGACTGGTCGTAGGCGTCTGATGTTCCCCGCGCGGGGTAGCAACCTCTGAAACGCGGCCGCACTCGCAGTCCCGGTCGTATATCTCTCTTGCATACCTATTTTCCAAGCGCTTTGTTGGCGTGCCTAGGTATCTTCTCCTACAAGGTATTCAAGTTTTACGAGTCGCTTGTACGAAGATCGCAATGAAGGACAGCAACACCGACGCAGCAGTGACTCTGCTGGATCTCATCGCAGTCAATGATAGGTATGTGTCCTCGCAACCTCCCCGATCCTGCCACTCTTGCAATTCTGACGCTCCGGTTGCACAGCTGTCCCTATGAGCCTTCCTTTTTCGAGCCGCTCTACCAGCTCTACATTCCGAACGATGACCGTCCCCACGGATACCTCGTCCCCAACGTCGTGAAGAAAATACCGTGGACCAGCAACTTCCAAATCACCCACGAGACAAGAAGAGTCGACATTTTGGACAGCTCCAACGGCCAAGATACTTCGGCCGCCGTCAACGCAGCCTTCGCGGGTGTGGTCAACGCCTGCTTGGAGAGAGATCTCTTCAACCTGAAAGCCAGAATATACGAGGAGTTTACCGTTGTCGGTGTCCCATACCCGGTCCGGCTCTACCGGTTCGCCGCGGCGCTCTTCGGAATCATCAGCCAGGGAGCCCATCTCACCGTCTACACCCGCACTCCCAGCGGCATGAAGATCTGGGTCCCACGTCGGAGCCCGACAATCGCCACATACCCCAACAAGCTGGACAGTACTGTCGCTGGTGGCGTCAGCGCGGGGACAACGCCGTTTGAGACTATCGTTCGCGAGGCTGAGGAAGAAGCATCGCTCCCTGGTAGCCTTGTTCGGCGTGACATTCAACCCACGGGGGTACTCACGTACGTCACATTGCTTAGAAAGGGGCAAGGCGAGTTCGGCGGCCTTGTAAAGCCCGATATGGTCCATGTGTACGACATGGAGGTTGCCGAGGATGTTATTCCTAAGCCGCATGATGACGAGGTCAAGGAATTCTACCTCATGATCCCCGACGAGGTCAAGGAGGCTTTGCTGAGGAAAGAGTTTAAGACTAACTCGGCGGCCGTCTTCATCGACTTCTTCATCAGACATGGGCTCATCACTGCTGACGACGAGGTTGACTACACCGAGATGAACATGCGTCTGCATCGCACCCTGCCGTTTGCCACGACCCCGCGGCTCTTCTAGCAGTGACGCAGCTACCTCTTAACGCAGTCTAGGTGCAGGCGCAGGCGGAGGAGGGAGAGGAATAAAAAGAGATGGGATGGGAGGGATGGACCCAAGTTGGCCACCGCCAATATTGAGCCGCCGTTGTGTTTGACACATCGGTGAAGAAATAATAGATTAGCCGGAAGCTTCTAATTGTACTCGAGAAATTCGATGACAAGATCAACAATATTCTCAAGTACGCCATAGATGTCGTGGCTATTGCGGACACATGAAAGGGCCCGAAGGCGTATGTGGAAAATCTGAAGAGGTATTGCGAGGTCGTCCACCTTGCCGGGAAGTGTGCCACCGTCTCGAGCACCGCCATGCGCCGCATCTTGAGGATGAGTGTTGACGCGGCGGAGGCAGTTGTGGGAGAAGGTCTCGTTGCAGGCGCGGCTGCGACCTCGAAAGTGTATATTATTGCATCTTTCCCGTCCTGGGTATCAGACATAATAAAAGAGTAGCAAGTCCCAGTACCAACTAGGAAATGATCCCTAGCTACCTTAAGCTAATAGATATTATAGGGATCATTGAGAAAGCGTTAGGTTCATACCAGTAATACATAAAAGCTTAGGTGAAAAAAATAGTTGCATTAACTAATGTAAGATAAGTTAAAGGGAGGTATTCCAAACCAGCGGTAATCCTAACTAGGTTGTAATATATAAGGGTTAACACTACTCCCTTATTTTATTACTCATATCTCTACATTTATAAAATCTTTTACCATATGATCTTATTACAACCTCAATCTGGCACAAACCTTGAGAGGACTGGACAGGTTAAGACAGAACGTATAGCAGGACGTTAAAGGTTAAGGGGCGTTCTGAAGACAGCTTATTAAGCTAGCACTTTTAAACGGAGGTTTAATGTTACTATAGGTCGCTATTATTATAATGCACAGATGTGAGTCTAAACAGTAAGATATAAATAAATAATTAAATACTCATGTAAGGAACCAGAAGTCCCTTACATCTATTATAATTATAATGATAACTATCTATACTAGCTAACTAAGAGGTACCTCTATACCTTACTTTATCTGCTCCCTAGCTTGGCGATAGAGTAAACAGGGTAACTACTCCGTCTGCTCTCCTACTCTGTAACAGAGCACCTTCTAATTAGTTGTAAGGGCTTCGGGTCTTTACGCCCCTAGCTTAATATACAGTACCGTGTGTATTATCCTTCTGCATTACTTAGTCTGTAGGGAACTTATCGGGCTGTGCTGGCTTAGGTGGCGGCCTGTAAGGTCGTCACACGATTCTCCTCTTTCGACGTTCTTTTCCCATAAAGAACTTTTTCTCGTAAGTTACTCCTTCCTTCTGCAACTATACCTGCTAACAGAATACAGAAACAGTAACTGAAACCTTGCCTTTGTTCTACTAACCGTTACTGTAAGAACGCGCTTTTATCCTAACCTTTAAGATTATAATGCCAGTCAGTTACTCCTGCTATAAGCTTCTTAGGCTTAACTTATCCTGTAAGGTTGTAAGTTAAAGCGAGTTATATAGCTATTACGTTAAGGTAAATAACTCTAGCTGTAATATTTACAGTAATGACCCTTCCCTGCTTTATAAGGTGCTTAATGAGAAAAAACGCTTTAACGTTAAGAAGAAGGACACCTTATCGAAGCTCCTCTATCTGGAGGTGTAATCTTAGGTTCTGGAGGCTTGTGTGGAGGAGTTATTTAGACACGAGATTAACATTATGTAGGAGGAGGAATGTTCGGAGCGTTTGGCTGCTAAACCTGTTCCTTCTTTCAACTAGAGGGGGTTCCTGGCAGGAACGCCTGTCGGTTCTTTCTCTAAAGGGTTGCCTTAACTGGTAACGACCTCTTGACTTGGTTTGTAACTTCTTTCTTTTAATAAACGAAATAGTTCTTTAACGTAATAGTAGTACGTTTATGTTTCGCTTCTCTATATGATATACCTAGGTGTATTATCTGGAAATTTCGTTAGTAAGAGGTTGTAGGTTTGACTCCTATAAGAACTTTCCGCTATAAGTTTAAAATTAGCCCGACTTATCTTAATTAGTGTAGTTTTAAGCCTTTACCGGCTCTTTTTTTTTCTCTTTTTATATCAACTTCTTTTCTCGATAACGCTTATTCTCGTAGACACGTTTTTCTACCATACATCGTTATATAACTGGTTTAGGAGACCTTAAGGTATACCGGTTCGCTTTTTGCCTTCTGACTTCTTAGGCCCGTAGTGAAGCGTAAACTCTCTAGCTACCAGTCAACAACTTCTTCATACTCCGTACTACTGTATATGCGATTCGTGTGTAGAGCTTGTTAACTCCAGAGACTTAACCTCCTTATTAAGTTTAAAGTCCTTATAACCTTAATTAAGGTTTTAATAAATATCCTTCCATACTTATTAAGGAGTTTCCTGCCGCTTTTTAAGCTTTATATCTTACAGTAATCTTACTTTTCAGTATAACAGTTTAAATATCAGATCTTATCTTATTTCTAATTCTGATTGTTAATTTTAGTTACTTTAAATTCTTTCACTAAAACTCTGTAATTAGGTTTAAGCACTTAAGATTTTTAACAGGCTCTTAAGTTACTTTCAGGACTGTAGTTTAACCACTTAAAGAGATATTTAAATATGTTCTTTCCCTTTTATAAATTTATAACTTCCTTAACGTTGTACTTATCTTCGTTAGCATTGATCTTAATCTTCTTTTCTAAAGGAACTCCTTTTAAGGCAGGTTCTAAAAGTAAGACGTGAAAAACCTTAATCTGTACCTTTATACTAGTAAGTAAGTTAAGTTTATAATTAAAGGTGATAACCTTTTTCCTAATTTAGAACAGACTGTACCTTTTAAAGTTAAGCTTTTTACTAAGTTGTTTCAAATATAAGTTTTGTAAAAAAAGGTAAACGTAATCTCCCTCTTAAAAAGTCAGTCCCTTTACTTATTTACTATTATAATAAAGTCTTTCTTTAAACACTAATTACTTAATTTAGTATTTATTAGTAAATCTCTATTCGTTTATATATAAACTTAAGTTTGGCTTGTAAGTAGTTATATAGTTCTTACATCTAGTCTGCACGGACTGTAGCTTAAGGGGTGTTAGTTAGTAGGCTTTAACAGAGTTTAAGCTCCTTACTGTAATTTATAAAGAATAGTAATATATCTATTAACTTGATTAACGTTATGTTATAAGTTATCTGTACTGTTAGTAATAACTTAAGTTAATTATCTTATTTAAAGTTAACGTAAGCTTAGAGATACGTTGTAAATATCTAGTTCACTTATTCCATTTAGCTCTTTATTTACAGGTAGAAAGTTATTTAAAGCTTACTTTTAATACCTATTCCTTACATTAATCCTTAGTAGAATTTCGACATAATTAGCTTATCTTAATCTGTAATAATATTATCTAGCTAAAGGTATTGTAAGATTACATTTTTCTTAAAGATATAAGTAAATTACTTTACTGTTATATCCTTTAAGGTCGGCAGAAAGTAAGCTTATTTCATTAATATATTAACTATTATAAAGATCTAATTGTAAGTGACTTTTATAATAGGGTCTTTAACTACTTTTTTAACTAGCTTCTTTATTTTAGGGAAGGTGTATATTTATTAAGTTTAATCAAGTGTCTTAACTTTACATACATATCTTCTAAGTTAAGACTTATAGACTTACTAGATATACTTCTTTATTTATATAAATTATAAATGTATAGTTTCTCTTAATACTGTAGTTTTACTCTTATTTTAGGCGTGCTGTCTATACCTTCTAGTAATGGTTCTTACTAATAACTAATTTTATTGTGATTTAGGTGTATATAGCACTTTATATTACATTCTTACAGGTGCCTTAAGAAGTCTTCAAAAGGGAACTTATGCTTATAGGTACTTTCCGTTAGCTTTTTTACTTAAAAGTCTTATTATTACTAATAGATATTATACTTTATTTATAAGTTTATATAAATACTAATAGTTTATTTTAATATCTAGTTATCTAATACTTATAGAGTATATTCTAGCGTGCTGTTGTTAGCTTCCTTAAATACAGTAATAGGGACTAGGATTAGGTTAACATTCTTATAGTCCTGTCTCTATCTAAGAGCGTTAGCTTACCTGTTATCTTTACCTTTAACGTAATAGATTTAAAAGTAAAATAAGGCTATTAATTCTGCTTATTGTACTTATTAAGGGTTAAGTTCCTTTATCAGAAAGTACCAGAGGTTATTATAGTCTGAAAAGACTTAAACCAGTTCCTTTATACTGATTAGGTACGGTACCTACTTAGTAAAACATTGAATAATCGTCATTAGTTCTTTATTATAAATTAAATATTGTAAAGTTAGGTTACAGATTCCTTTCGATAAAAAGGTAACTAAATAGCATTTCCTATCGTCTTAGACTTAATTAAGTTCTCTACTAATTACGAATTCTAAAGAGTCTATCTCGACTTAAAAAGGTTTTAAGAAATTAAGGAGTATTAAGACTAATGCTGTAACAAAGGCGTGTTTAAGGTCTTTAAACACCTTCTATTATCTATTAATTTACTTAAACAGCTTTCCTTCACCTGTAAGTTCGTAGAGTAATCTTACAATCTTCGTAAAGTACTTAATAAAACACTTATAAAAGTTTATAAAGCTGATAAAGGCTTATAACTCTTTTTAATTCTTTAAAGTAAGTTAATCGCTAATTACCACTGTCTTCTCTAATTACATTTTAAACTTTAAATAATTTAACTCCTAAACATGGAAGCAACTCTTTTTTAAGTTTATTGTTAAGTTTATTTTTTTAAAAGCTATTAAAACTTATTATATCTACTTTTAGTATTCTTTTAAAGTTTTAGAATAGATTAGAACATTATTAAAATACATAAAGATAAACTTATCAAGGAAGGGGTAGAGAATACTGTTAATAAGATTTTAGAAAGTTGTAAGGGTATTTATTAATCTTACAAGTATGATAAAATATTAGTAATGCCTGTTACGAGTTTAGAAAGCTGTCTTATACTTATCCTCTTCTTTCACTCTAATATAGTTAAATCCTATAAGGAAGTTAAGGCTGGAGAACTATTTTACTTTAATAATCCGTTTTTATATCTTAATAATAAGTAATAATAAATAAAGGTTTTTAATTGTATCCTCATTTAACGTTTAGTAATTAATAATTATACAAAGTTCATCAGCTCCCTTCTTTAGGATAAACAGCACTAGATACCCTGCTAGGGACTAAAACTCTATGATAAATCCGTTCTTTAAGTTTTTATTAATATACTCCTTTAGGGCTTCAGCTTATTAAAGGTTTAAGTAATAAAGCTAGAAGCTACAGAGCTTTACTCCTGGTTTTAGCTTAATGTTGTAATCTTATAGTCTGTAATCTAGTAATTACAGTATATTTTTTCAAAACAAGGTAAACTTCTTATATTCTACAGGTACTTTAAATAAATTAACTTCTTCACTTATCTGTAGATTAACTTCTTACTTCTTTCCACTTTTTAAGTCGTTATTAAGCTATACAGTAAGCTCTCTAGCCCTTTAACTGTCTTAATAAACCTAATCTAAACCGTGCTTAGTTCTGAAAGCTTAGTACGCTTCTAAATACTTTATATATCTCTAAAGTGGTCTAATGCTCTGCAAGCTTTTTCTAAACAGTGATCACACTTAGAGGACTTATTAAAGGTAAGGTAACTACTCCTCCAGTTAATTACAGGATTATACTTTTTTCATTAGAGTAAGCTTAGTATTATATTATACTCTACTACTAATAGAACGTTAAAGTCTTCTTCTTATTTGTCCCTATCTACTTTAATCAAGAATAGTAAGTAATACAGTAGCTTTCTGTTATTATATTAGTATAAGCCTCCTTCTCTATTTTAAATGAGAATCACCTTCTTATACCTCTTGTTAGGGAGTTTCCTTTAGTTAATTAATATAGGGTACTTTAGGTTAGAAACACTCCCGCTACTAATTACTGCTTTTGCCTTAAACGGCCTCCCTTTTCCGTCTATTAAATTAACATAAACAGAGTAATGCATATACTCTTTTTACATTTGAGTTATAGCGATTATCTGTCCTTAAGGTCTTATCTAACCTAACCTTTAAATGCCTTTCCTTCTTCTTAGGGTTTTTACTAGCTAGCGAACTACTAGTTTATAAGCCTTACAGAGGCTTAGTAACCTTTTCTCAACTCTTTTTGGAAAAACAGGTAACTTTAATAGACTTAAGAGTTAACCTTTCCTAGGCTTTCGCGTTTTAACGTCTAATTGACTTTCAATAGGATAATATTTTATAAGTCTTTAATAAGCTAATTATATACTTTACAGGATTAGATTCTAGTTACGTCCTCTTACTCTTAAATCTATTTAACCTTTCCTTTAAGGTAAATAAAACACGTTATAACTAAGTAGCGGTTAAGTAATCCTCCTTACTAACAGGTAGTAACGGTTTAGTTCATTATAGTAATCTTTTATAAGCTATCGTCATTAGATCCTCTTATCGGGGCGTAGTAAACCCAGTAGTAAGCTAACCCCATTTCTACCCTAACGACATTGTAGTTTTGGATTCTTACGGTAGGGAAATGGTTATAAAGGGCTTTAAGCCTATAATGCCAGTTAAAAGTGTAGTTATTATATACGTAATTAATCTACAGTAAGTCTTTATAGTTAGGATGATCGCTATAAACTGTAAGTGTTAAGGTTAAAAGGTATAAAATAAGGGGGGTAATACTTTACTTTATTTCCTCAGCTATTTACTTCTATATATATTACTTCTTTTAAATTTCTTTTTAAAATTCAGGCAATAATATCTAAACTTAGTCCTCCACAAAGTAGTCTTCTTTAATAACTCAATATTTAAGATAATTAGCGAAACGGACTTTATTATAAAACTATAAGCCAATCTTAACTGCTTTATCCTTAAACTCTACAGTAAGGCCCTTAACCTGTAAGTCTTCAACTTTATTTATTACTTTCTAATATCTATTCTTAAATCCTAAACCCTTTGTTAGTACACTTATTTCTTATCTCCTTAAGGGATTATTAAGGTAGCAGTCTTAAGCATATTGGCTTTAATATAAGGCAGCTATCTAGGCTATCCCTCTTTTAGGGAGGTAAAGGTACTAATCTACTTAGTATGTTTAAAACGTTTAAGGGTCTTAAGGGGTATAAAGGAAAAGAGTTTCCGTTTTTCTAGCTTAATTCTTTTAATCTACTCCCTTTCGCTTTCTAAAGCTCGCTTTACCAATTAAGTAGCCTAAAGAGTTAATTTCTCAACTCCCTTTACTATCTTAGTAAGGTTTAAGTTAAGATCTTTCCTAGATTTCATTAACTCCTAAGTTTACAATGTAAGGTTTTTAAGGCCTGTAACTGCTATTTAGAGCGTCCTTTCCTAAAGTTAGTCTATAATGACTTATATCTTTAGTTATCCTAAGTTTCTATCTTAAAGTCAGTCTGTAACAACCTGCACCTTTATAGTTAACAAATTCCTTTAAGGATTAAATACACTACGTCTTAAAGTTCCTTCTTTTCTTCTTCTTCTTCATCTTTTATATTATATCTATTTATTTAAATGTAATCTTCTTTATTACTTACTATCTTAATATATACATCTCTAAAGTTAAGCTTAATATGTTTTCCTCCGTCTGGGACTGGCTTCTAACTGACTCTCCTTGAAGAGGGGCACTGTCATGCTTTATAACCTTTCTTATCATAGTTAAAGTACTGGACCTAGGATATATTCTTAAGTAGTCTCTGCTGTTACTTCTGTAACTTACCGCAGTTAAGTCGATTCTAGCGGTTTATTATACTAATATCCATTAAACTAGCTAGGTTAAGTGTTATACACAGTACTCTGATATTAGTAGTTAGCGCAAAAGGGCTTTAGTATATTCTCTCCGTTAATTATAAGGGGAGTACCTTACTAGTATTAGCCCTTTTTCTCCAACTTACGTTCGAACAGCTAATTATCAATAATAATGGCCTTAACTACGTACTGATTAAAGTTAAACACGTATCAGTCTTTCTTATAAAGCTTATCTTTAACGTTATCTTTTAAACGTTTATAAAAGCGGAACTTTAAAGCTAACTTATCTTAATTAACTTTATAATAGTCCCAGTTACAGGTAGATAAGTACGTAGCTACTAAAGACAGTTATACTAGCTTCTTTAAACGGTCTTCGGCTTACTTCTACTTATCCCGGACTCTCTATATCTTAGTGATTTCAGTCTTAAAGTTAACATATCCTTTATATTTATTAAATACCCTAATAGTAATAGTCCTTCGTTTCGTAAGGACAGAGTTTAAATAATCTTTAATAACTGTTAAAAACTAAAAGTTAAGATTACCCTTAAGCTAGCGTACAGTATAAAGCACCTTCTAATCTACTGTAATAATTCCTTAAAGCTAAAAGTCGCACTTTATATAGGTAAGTTAAGTAGACAGGTTAGTACTCTTACTAGTAAATTTAAGTAGTTAGCCAGTTTTAAGGTTTTTAAGTAGCTACTAAGAGGCTAACGCTTTCTAGACTGTCGTAGCTATAGACACTCTGTAAGTCTGGAAGGCTTTAGTAAGCTTACTTTAGGTAAGCTCTCCTTTATCTCCGGTCTCTACTCCTTTAGTATCCTTAAGAAGAGCAATATTAAGTACTAAAACGTTATTAAGTAAGTCGTTATTTCCTACTAATAGGTTATAGGGAGGAGGTAGTACTAATATAGTAAGGAGAGGAAAAGGGTGGCTAAGAGTTTTAATAAATAACGTTTAGAATTATAACGTTAGTATCGTATTACAACTTATACCCAACACAGGCCTTAAGAGGACTAGTGTGGGTTAAGACAAAACGTATAGGAAGACGCTAAAGGTTAAGGGGCGTTCTGAAGATAGCTTATTAAGCTAACACTCTTAGACGGGGGTTAAATATCACTATAGGTTACTGTCGCTATAATGCACAGATGTGAGTCTGAATAGTAAGATATAAATGAATAATTAAATATTAGCGTGAGGAACTAGGAGTCCCTTATGTCCATCGTAATTACAATAATGACTATTTATACTAGTTAGTTAAGAGGTACCTCTGTATCTTGCTCTATCTGCTCCCTAGCTTAGCGACAGAGCAAACAGGGCAACTGCTCCGTCTGCGCTCCTGCTCTGTGACAGAGCACCCAGAGCGACAGAGCACCTTCTAATTAGTCGTAGGGGCTTCGGGTCTTTACGCCCCTGGCCCAGTGCACAGTACTGTCCTTCTGCGCTGCTCAGTCTGCGGGGAACTTGTCAGGCCGTGCCGGCTCAGGTGGCGGCCTGCAAGGTCGTCACACATATCCACACTACCTTCTTTAAACCCCTTAAAGGGAAATAATAATTAGGTCGGGGACGAGAATGTCCTGCTGCTTACCATAGCTGCAACTAAAGGTAACATAAAGGATAAAGAAGAGCTATCTCGTAAGGAACTGTTAAAGGCTTTTAGGACTTACAGTAAAATTATATTTATAACTATTAAGAAAGCCTTAGCTCTTTAGTAATAACCCTAGAACCTTAAAATAAGCTAACCACTTAAGTCTACTAATAAGAGTTTTAAGCTATTTACTTAATTTACCCACATAAAGTGTAACTTCTAGCTTTAAGTAATGATTATAATAGAGCAGAAGGTTCTTTATACTGTGAGCTAGCTTAAAGCGGACCCTGATTTATGATTCTTAACTATTATTAAAGATTACTTAAACTTAATGCTAACTAAATAAAGAACCATTACTATTAAAGTCTTTAATAAAGATAAAGGATGAGTTAACTTTAAGACTAAGATTATTAGAGTTTAGGATAAGTAAAAGTAAGCTAAAGACCACTTAAAGAAGTTAATATAGTTATTTTTAGTAACTGTGTACCTATTTGCCTTTAACCGTAACTAATATCAGGTTAACTCAGTCAAGTCTGCCTTAAAGTACCAGTTGTATAAAGAATTAAAGGAGAATGTTAAGGATAAGCTTTGAAAAAAAGATTGGTATGCGTTTGATTTTAATTAGTATGCTCTAAAAGCTATCATTATTAATAACTAACTGTTTAAACGGAGATTAGAGAAGAAGGGTTAGTATTAACGTGGTGCTCCCCTTATAATTAACGGGAGAAACATGCTAAAGCCCTTCTAAGCTAATTACCAACATCAGAGCATGGCCTACAGCACTCACCCCAGTCTAATAGACATTAAGATAATAAACTAGTAGAATTAACCTAACTGTGAAAAACCTTAGTAGCAGCTGTAATAAAAGCCACCTAGGGGCCTGTCTTAAGTTTAATACTTTAACTGCGATAAAAAAGGTCATATAGTATAACAATATCCATCTTTAAAGAGAGTTAGTTAGAAATTAATTTTAGACAAGGTGAATCACGTTAGGTTTAATTTAGGAGACGTTTACATCCAGATAATAGGTAATAAGGAAAACAGTTCCTAGATATGGATGTCCACGTCAAAAGTTCTCTCCAGGCGTTAAAAACGCCACTACCATTATTTATATATCACCCCTGATTCTCCTTCTTCTAGCTCTCTTTATATTCCATACCCCCCTCAAATTAAATAGTTTGCTAAATATATTAAGGAATCCTCTTAATCCACGCTTGAATCTGCTGTTACGTTAAATCTTTCCAGTAACGTTCTCATGCTTTAATCGCCTCCTAGCAGCTTTTTAAGGCCCATTTCTTAGTTGTATATCTCTTCATCTACGGCTAACATGGCTTAATCAGGTTCAAATCGGGCGAATTGCCTAGCTAAAGAAGTTGTCTAACCTGGTGGAGATCGAAGTTTTTGTTCTGGATGTGATAAGCGTGTGTTAGAGCTCCATCCTCTTAGATAATCGTCCCAGAGCGATCCTTTTCACACTCCTTCGTAAAGGAAAAAGTTTAGGAAATAGGATTTTCGTTTAATATCGATATTAATCAATCCCGCCTTTAGATCCTTAAGCTAATTTTACCATTCTTTTTATTCCATTTCCATTGTGGTTTTCGCCTAGGAATTCCCGTTAAAGATAACTGTTATATTCCAGTTTAAAGCTCCCACTCCCTTTAGAAAATCGGCTTAAAGTCTTTATTTTATCCTCTTAATATCTTTTTCACTTTGCTCTTTTTCTTTCCTTATTTCCGGAAACTAATAATAACAGGGGCTCTTTTTATCGTATAAAAAAACCTGAAAATATAAACTTAGAATATCCTTTCTACTATTCACAAATAGCGTTTCTGTGACGACTTTGCAGGCTATTACCTGAGCTGGGGCAGCCTGACAAATCCCCTGCAGAAGGAATAGTGTAAGAGAACAGTACACAAAGTATTACATACTGGGCCAGGGGTGTAAAGACAGACCTAAAGCCCTTATAACTAATTGTTAAGTGATTACTCTGATCTCACTAAGAGCACAGTGATTACAGTGAGCAGTAGCGTTCTAATCACTTTAATCGCTCCTTGTGCTAAGAGAGCACAGTAATTAAGGTATAAAGTACCTTTTAGTTAGCTAGTATAAATAGTTATTATTATGACTATAATAGCTGTAAAGGACTTTTAGTTCCTCATGTTAATATTACATTATGTATTTATATCTTAATATTTAGACTTCCCTTTTATATATTATAATAACAGTAACTTACAGTGATAATTTACTCTCGTCTAGGAGTGTTAACTTAAGAAGCCGTCTTTAGATCACCCCTTAAGCTTAGTGTCCTACCATACGCTCTGTCTTATCTTGTCCGGTCTCCCCTCAAGCCCTTGTTAAGAGCGGGTTGTAACAGTTTTGAATAAATCGTTTATCTAATGTCCTCCAGATCTGATAGCCGTAACGGCAGGGTTGGTAAGTAAGTCACTAGTCATTAGTCACTAGTCAAGTCTGACTTGACTTATGTGACTTAAGTCACTGGCCTGACTTGACTAGCCTGACTTAAGTCACCGCCGTGACTTGACTAGCCCTGACTAGTGACTTGACTTGACTGACTTGCAAGTGACTTAAATGACTAGCCTTTTTTAAAATTTAAATATAAAATCTAGCATATTTGACTTAATTATATCAAAAATAGTGCTACTTAA
>Ga0247770_1000561_pt1 | contig 35200 bp, 22 predicted proteins | sample UWRJL136409B6_FD_179943 | JGI IMG/M metagenome (GOLD analysis project Ga0247770, IMG submission 179943) | Plant litter microbial communities from Arlington Agricultural Research Station in Wisconsin, United States - UWRJ-L136-409B-6 | ecosystem: Environmental > Terrestrial > Plant litter >... | reverse complement strand
GGGGTGGTAGGGGTGGAGTGTGGAGGAGGTGAAGGGGGAGTTGGAGGGGCCGAAGGGGGAGTTGGGGGACCCGGATGTGAAGGCTCATGCTTATTTTCCAGTTTGAGTAACGGTACCTTGACTGCCTAAGGAAGACCTTCGAGCCTAACCCATGTTCCGAGCTCCCCATATCCCCCTCGACCAAACACGCTCTCATAGTCTCTTGATCTTTGAAGTGCATCCGCCCATGGGAAACCCAAGGCCTCCACCCATCCTCTCCAACTTCCGGTTCCCCAACTACCTTACTTCCGCTGATCTCCAGCACTCTAGGTCCCACGGGTACCAAGCTCACGACAATTTCCCTCGGCCCTAATAGGGCAGCTCACCCTACGGCAGCACGAGGCGAGCCCTAGTAGGGAGCGTCGGAGTATTCGAATTCAGGGGTTTCAGGGCAGTCCCTGAGTCTCGGGATGTAGGCCACGGTGAGGGTCTCCCTGTCCTTCCATGATCAAATGGTTCGCGAAAGGGATGCCGCGAGTGTGTGAATGTGAGGAATGCAACCCAGAGGGACAAGACGGCGATGAAAAGCGATGGAAGGCCAATGGCGACAGCGACGACGACCTCGGAGCTGACAGAACCGGATGACATTGTAAAATTGCGAGGGGAGTGGCTTAGACAAACAGTCGGACCTGTAAGCGCTCACGAATCATGAGGTAGCGGGGGAAAAAGCGAGATTGAACATACTATCGGCTATGGGCAACCATTGGTCCTGCTCTTTTAACCTTGGACTTGGAAGCGAGCTCACTTGAGTTGGGGCACTGGCCGCTGAGTCGGATTGCGGGAAGTTGGCCATATTTGGCCATGCTACGGCTGTTGTTGCCTTCTTGTAAATTCCTTGGACTGCCAACTCGTGCAGCTGGAACAAGGGATGATGTGTCGTTGGACACGTTGCTGAGAATGAGGGCTGCGGGGGAACGAGTCCAGTTCAAGAGGTACTGGCCAGGGGCCCCTGCACCCCACGAAAACTTTCCTCGACCTTCAAATGCGAAAACAGAGGCTTAGTCGATGATGCATCAATTGCAATAGAGTTTTCCGTACAGAAGAATGGATTTTCGATCACATACTTGATTTTGACATTTTGCACCTCATCCCAGCCTGCACGTATTGGCAGCGGGCTGATCTGCCAGCATGTGGCCACCGTCGGCCAGGTTCGTATGTCTGTGGTTGGTCCCTTGGTGCCAAAAATGGCAAAGCAGCTGGCGTCAGCTGCGGGTGCGCCGTGCTGTCCGGAGGCTGGCTATTTTTTTTTAAAAATTTTTTTTCTTTCATTCTTTCATTCATTCTTTGTAGGTTAGTCAGGCCTTAGCGGTATTTGCAAGTTGTTTGCGGAAATTCGCAGTCGGTTAGTTGCAGGTATGGCAAATGGTGGTTCATATGTGCTTCGTTTGCTTTGTGGTGAGCTGCTTCCACCCCCGCATAATTGCTTTTTTTCGCATGACGTTTCCCAGACCCACTTTAGGCTGCACCCAACCCAGCTTCATTCCTTCATCAACTCTCCTTCCTCCTCTTCATCAACCCAACTTTGGCGCAAGACTCAGCCAAGTTCGCTGAATACACACGCGCCGGACGACTCGGAACCATGCCTCGTGGTTGGTACTTGGCGCAGGGGTTAATCCCCCTCGGCTACAGCAGCAGCGATGACGAGGAGGGACCTTGCGAGCTGCCAGATGGCCGCCTGGTGTGCGGTCCCCATGGTTTTGTGGTCTGCGGGAGATGTTGTTCGGACTACAGCTTCATGGATGAAGTTCTTAACAACGAGGAGGATGAGGATGAAGACGATGAAGACGATGCTCCGTCCGTGCCGGGAGGTAACGCCACCGACTCGGATCGTGATGACTTCAATCGGCTGAGAAGAGGCACGGGTCGCGTCTTCCCCACCAAGTTCGTCCTACCTTTGGGATCGGCTTCAGCAACCCCTTCGGTGCTGTTCTCTGGCCACAAGAGCCACATGACGGTTACGAGGCAAGTCAATTCACAATCCATCCAAGAGCCAAAAATGGTCCTAATGGTCTGTCAGATACACTCTTCCAAACGATACCCGCAAAGCCCTCATTCGCACCGACGGAGCATGTCTAGAGAACGGCCGAGAAAACCCCAAGGCTGGATGGGCTTTCTGGCACGGCTTCGGTCCCTCAGGCAACCTGCTTGTCGCCTCCGGCCGCTTGGAGAAGAAGGGACCATTTGGCGATGATGCTCTCCAGACCAGCAACCGGGCGGAGCTTCGCGCTGTCATCGCTGCTTTGCGCTTCCGATACTGGCCTGGCGAGGGGTTCTCCACACTTGTCGTCGCCACCGATTCCGAGTATGTCGTTGAGGGCTCCACTAACTGGGCTAAGCGATGGGTTGAGAATGGCTGGGTGACGCGCGCGGGAAATGGTGTTCAGAACAGGGATCTCTGGGAGGCGTTGCTAGGCGAGGTGGAGCGGTATCATGACGAGGGGATGGCTGTGGAGCTCTGGAGAATCCCGAGAGAATGGAACACCGTTGCTGACGCGGCTGCAAAAGAGGCTGCTGCTCGGGAAGATGCCCCTAGTGCATGGGCTGAAGTCATGGGAGTCAACATCTAAAGCGGTCAAATTTCTCCAGGACGGTTGTTCTGGTTAGCATGGGCACAGGGAGGAACTATTTATCATGGTATGAACGGCCTTCCTAGTATCTTTGCTCCCTTACGCCAAAGTGGTAAGGCAAGCCATCGGGGCGTAACCCGACGGAGCCCAGGGTGCGCCTTCCCGCCTGAAGTGCCTCCCGTCGTTTGCTCACTGTCCAGCAAAGGCTGATGTGTACCCCGTCATGCTGTTTGCCACCAGCCCAGCGGCCGACATGGTCATATGTTCTGGGGCATTGATAGCGAGTGCCTGCGTCTCGGTCCATCATCGGAGTTGCAGCCACGGGAGCTCTCGGTTTTAACCTTAAGAAGTGATCCCATCGCGTTGCATGGCGCTGCATACGAGGTCCTGAATTTGGGTTCTTCTGTTTACTTTCCTCCTCAACCGGATCATCCTCATCGCCCTCTTAACCACTCGACACCTCGGAGTAGGAAACTATGACAGGTTCTGGTTGAACATCAAAAGAGCAGACATTTTGAGATTGGAGCGCCAGACTGCACAGCCCTAATATATATTAACTGACCACTAGGAGCCTCCAAGGCTCGGACAGCTCCCGATGAGGTGTGTGTTGTGAAATTAATAAAGTACTGAGACACTAAATAGAAAGTTTAAAAAGTAGCGTATTGTTATTTTTTCCAATTTATTTTCATTTCAATTGATTTAAATCGAAATTAAATTAATCCTCACCCTTGGGTTGCAGGGTAAACGAGCTTCGAAGCCGCGCAACCAAGTGCCAGTGCACGAGCAAGACGACCATGCGGTAATTCCAATCCCTTGAATCACACAGGATCGGCCGACATTCGGCCCGGGTGGTGAATAACAGTCGTGTAGCAACAATATGCAAGCTTCATGCTCTCCATAGTTATTCTGGATTTTGTTCCGTCATTACGAAAATACCCGGTTCGAAACAGCAATCCAAGATGCATGTTCCACTCCTCGTAGCGGCATCGCTCGCCGCAGACTACACGTCCCTGACGACCTGCCTCGCCTCGGCTTCCGTCCCCTTCCTTGTCTCGTCGAACCGCACCTGGTCCGCCTACGCCACCACCTTCAATGCCCGCCTGCCCTATAGCCCCGGGGCTGTCGTCCTCCCCACGACGCCGTCGCAAGTCGCGGCCGCCGTGGTTTGCGCTTCCGCTCACCGTGTCCCCGTCCAAGCCAAGTCCGGTGGGCACTCGTATGGCTCCTTCTCTTCGGGCGGCGATGCCTCCCAACGGACGCTGGTGGTCGACCTCGAGAACTTCCAGTCCGTCGCCGTCGACAATGTCACCTACGTGGCCGTCGTCGGCGGCGGGTTGCGCCTCGGCAATCTCGCGCTGGCCATCTACGCCCAAGGCAAGCGTGCGCTCGCGCACGGGACGTGCCCCAGTGTCGGCATCGGCGGTCACTTTACCCACGGTGGGTACGGGTACGCGTCTCGCGCATACGGGCTAGCCCTGGAGCAGATCGTCGCGGCGGATGTGGTGCTGGCGAATGGGACGTACGTACGGGCGACGAGCAAGGAGTTTCCGGATGTGTACTGGGTACGTTCATGACTCTCCCCCTTACCTTTGCTTCTTCCCTGAGCTGAAGCCACAAACTACCTACCCAGGCCCTCCGCGGAGCCGCCGACTCGTTCGGCATCGTCACAACCTTTCACCTGCAGACCATCGCGGCGCCACGCGCGGTGGTGCACTTCTCCTACTCTGTCCCAGGCGCGTTGGCGTCCCCGGCGCTCGCGACGGCCACGTTCCTGCAATTGCAGAAATTCGCGCTCAACGCATCCGTCGTGACGCGCCAGCTCGGCTTCGGCCTGTTTGTGTCGCCGACCACCTTCTCCGTGGACGGCACGTACCTCGGGAGCATGGCCACCTTCAAGGCAACCGTCGCGCCGGCGCTGCTGGGCGCTATCAAGGCCGTGGTGCCCGTCGCGTCGGACGAGTCGTCGGTGCGACAGCTCGACTGGATCTCGTCGCTGACGGAGCTGGGCGAGGCCGACACGCTGGCGGTACCGGTGCGCGGGTACAGCGACCGCGATAACTTCTTTGCCAAGAGCCTGAGCGTGACGGAGCCGTTGGGGAGGGCGGCCGTGAAGGCGTTTTTTGACGTGGCCCTAGGCGAGGGGAGGACGACGCAGGTCGAGTGGTTCTCTCTCATCGAGCTATACGGCGGGCCTGATAGTCAGATTGGGGCAGGGAACAAGAGCAGCGCCGCGTACGCAGGGTTTGATGACCTCTGGGTGGTGCAAAACTGTGAGTGTCTTTTTCTTTTTCTGTTTATAAAAATTCCTGCATGTGTCTCTCTGTGTTGGATGGGCATTGATGATCGACGCGATAGACGGCAGCGCCCCTCTCAACCAGGCCTATCCTTCCTCGGGCATCAAGTTCATCAACAAACTCAACGACGCGATGACGAACAACCTGCCCGAGTATGCTGCGTATCCCAACTACGTCGATCCGACCTACACCAGAGAGCAGGCGCACAAGTTGTATTATGGTGCCGAGGTTTCCGAGAGGTTGAGCAAGCTCAAAGCGATTTTGGATCCTAATAATGTCTTTCAAAACCCGCACTCAATCTTGTAGCCTCAACCTACAGACACAGTTTCCTCAACCTGAATAGAACAGCAGCCAAAAGATACAGGAAACTCTGCGCTACCTCAGGCCTCGTGTAATAGCATCAGTATCGACTACCAATTCCCACACTTTGTATTGATCAAGTTTCCTCAGATTTTTTGGCATGCCGCTGCACCCCCTTCAAGCCAGGGTATTCCCGGGCACAAGCGCCGACACTCTAAGCTTCTGGCTATCGTCGGGGTGGTGTATGATGAAATAATCAACGTAGGTCAGAGGCCCGACATCGGGGGCTGTCAAATGCTCGAATCGACGAAACAAAGTTCCCAACGTGACGTAGATCTCGCACATAGCGAGGTTCTGACCGATGCACATCCTTTGACCGCGGGAAAAAGGAACAAGATTCTTCTCTCGCAGTTTGATAACCTCGGGGTCGCCGCTAATCCAGCGATCGGGGTCGAAGGTTGTTGGATCTGGAAATACGTGTTCGTTCCGGTGCATCATGTAACTCGACATGCCAACAACAGTCTATGAGAAAGAAAAAAAAAAGCAAGGTTATTAGCTTCAGCATGCTAGGTTGACAGGGGCTGATTCTCCGCTTACGCCTTCAGGGAAAACGTAGCCATTAAATGTCGCGCCACCCGGGGGCGTGACGCGGGGGAGCCTGGAGACGGTGCCGTAGGAGAGCCTGTAAGAGATGTCAGAGTAATCAAGCGTTGCTGAGGCCGCGTGAAAATATGTATCTGTGGATCGGAAGAATGAGAGGCAGCACCTGCCTTAGACCTTCCTTGACAACACCGGTTAGGTAAGGTAGTTTCTCCAACTCAGTATAAGTTAGCTGCTGATTTGGGTCTGGGAAGCGACTGCGCAGTTCTCGTTTCAGCGCTTCCTGAATCTCAGGGTTAGTGATAGCGTGATAGGTGGCGACTGTCATGGCGTTGCCGGTGGTGTCGGAGGCTGCCACGCAAATCCCCCAAGCTTCATCAACTATGACCTCGGTTTGGGGTGGCTGCTTAGTGGGGTTGAGTTCCGGGTTAAGGAGTTCGTAGAAGATTGTTGGACGTCTAGGCGTGACGCCTTCATTCATGTTGTTCTGCACAGATTGCACGGCACGCTGTATCTTCTTTACAGGAGAACCGTGGTGTCAGAGGGGCATCTCCTTGCGCAAAGAAGAAGAAGAGAAAGAAAAGAACGGAAGAAGCAAACTTACCGCCTTGACATCGAGCAGATCGTTGACGTTGGAACTCAACCTCCTGGCGAGCCGCTGCGGTAGAGAGGCTACAACGATTCGTAAAAAAGGAAATTGCTGAAATGTCCAGAAGACAGCGCCAGTGCTCTTCATCATGGTCGTAAACCAAGCCCCAAGATCTTCTCTATCTAGCTGGTCCCAGCAGTCGTCAAATGCGTAATCGGTAAGTACGTCAACAGATATTGCGCGGAACCCCGCATGCAAATCCATAGCCTCTCCCTCTTCTGTTCTCATCGTGAGAAGGCGACAAAGCTTTGCCACCTTTTCTTGGACCAGCTCCTCGAGCTCAAGAACGTGCTTACGAGAGAAGAAGGGATTGAGAAGCGCACGGTGCTGACGGTGCGCCTCGTTGGATGATATCGCAAATATACTTTGATCCCCTAGGGCGGCGTAGAATTCTCGGTGCTTGTAAAATCTGCTCCCGATGCTGTAGATCGCTTCATAGTTGCCAGGGTCGCTGAGGTGGATTTCGTTCGGTCCAATTCTGACGAGGGGTCCTGCGGATTTCTCTCAGCAAGTAGGCCCAATGGAAGCGGTGATTAAGCGCGTATGTAGTACCGTAGATCTCGTGCAGATGCTCGATTTGGAGGTATAATACACCACCCTTGATAGCGTTGTAGTAGAAGCCATAGAGCGACGTCACGGCGGCAAGGAATGGCCCCGGGATCGTCGCAAGGGGGTGGGAAAAGCGCCGCCTGATCGCGATCAGAGCGAGCCAGAGGATGAATAAGCCGGCAGCAAAAAGACTGCCAGATGTCAATGAGATCGAGGGGATGTCCATTTGTGCGGCGCAAACGTCAGATAAGGAATTGTCTGTGAGTTTCTTGTCAAACCAAGCCCTCTTTGCATTAACAGTGAGGTGGTCCGGCTGCTTGGTGGGTGTGGAAAGCGGGGTACGGAACACTCCGCCCCGAGGGTCAGGTGACATAAGACGTGCGGACAAGTGGTCATTCCTCATTGTCTTCTTTGTGGGAAAACGAGAGTCTGATCGATTGTAGCTGAGTAGTTGTCTGAGGGGAGACTGAGCCCTCGTGGCTGTAAAACCTCTCGACAACAATGGTCTGCGCATCTTTTTGGTGGGAGGGGTACTTTGAAGGGATGTCGTTACCCGGAATTTTGCTCATTTGTTTCGTCCTGTTAAAAGGAATGGCGATGGGCGGAAACAGATAGTCGAGGGCTTTCAGGCCTGGTTGGTTCAATAATGCATTTTCAACCGCTTAAACTCACACACGCAGTGTTACTTTCCATCCAAGATCCTGCCATAATTCGCGTCTACCACTTTTCCCAACCCTGTACCCGTGTACCATGCACACAATACCTGGCGCTGGAACCACACGCTGACGTCTTGTTATTGCCAAAGGTAAGATAATTACGTGTATCATCCATGCTCCAAATTCAGCAGGGCCATCCCCTACTTTTCATCCAGCGAATCGACACCCAACTCGCCAGCTCGCCATGGAGGACACGAGAGCTTCAACTTAGCCCAGAGTCTCCACCGGGGCGTTCGTAACATACGTGCCCTACCCAAGGCACGTCTCGGCGTCGAATGTGCAACCAGTCCCCTTTCTACCCCTTTTAAATCATCACCCGGCTCCGGATCTTCCTCCACCCATACACAACTATCCGCCCAATCCTGCGGATGTACCTTCAACTCCCTAAAAAACAACATATTATTCTCCTTCCTCCAATTTCCCGCCTCCCAAGTGACCACACACGTCCCATTCCCCTTATCCTCGGGCCCCCCCCAAACGCAGTCGCCCAGCTGTCCGCTCTCTTGGCCACATCCTCTCGCGCAAGCGGGCTGGAGCAGCTCTCGCACAGGCCGGTGATGGTGAGGTTGTGATTGGCTCGTCAAAGGCGTAGGCCACGCCTTGCGGGATGTAGGCTTTGCATTCCATGTGGCCCCAGCGCATCCAGCAGGGCAAGCAAAGGTCGCGGTCGTCGACATGCCCAAGCCCAGATCATCGAGAATCAAGATTTAATTCTCAAGCTTACGGGATCGACGGTGTGCAGGAGTGATTTTCGCTTGCTGCATGGCGCGTTGGTGAACATAAAACCTGGCGATATTCTGGAGCATGAGTTCTGCGGTACATCCCCTATCCTACGAATTACCATCTTGTTACAAAATAGGTGTGTTTGACTACAAGGTTTATTGCAGGATGTGGCTCTTGACTGTCAAACACTATCATCAACCCTCATAAGTGTATGGCTAATGATCGCAAGCCGTTCCGTCATAGTGTAGGATCCTCCCGTTCCTCCAAAGCGAACTTCCTCATCGACCTCATTCGTCTCCGGATGATCCTCGCCCATTGTTCGACCATACGAATCCCTCGTTTCCCGGGCAAATTCTATGGCGTCATCGTGGCGGCCGAGTCTATGGTATACCCGAGCGAGTTTGACGCTGACCCGTCCGTAGCTTGTGTTCTTTTCACGCCACTCCAAAACTCCGCGGAAGCATTCCATCGCTTCTTGAAGTTCCCCACGCACCTCCAGTAGGCTGGCAATGTTCCCTTAGATTGCCCTCAGGCCTGATCTTCTCGCAAAAATTGGCCCAGTATTCGCCAAGGTGTAATTAGTACATTGGCCCCTGGCGGCTTTGTGGTGCCTGCCAAGCAGTAGTATTTCAGTTTTCGTGGCTAAGTTTTACGCCCTCATGAGTCCTGTTTTTTTTTTGGTGGAAAACCATGCCATTGCTGGTTTATCTCCCGCAAATCCTTGAGGGTAGATTGCGCAAGCTGTCGCCAGGTCGCGTTTATCGATGGTCGACTTGTAGGGCCCCCAAATCCTACCCGGCCTTTATCAAGGGCCAGATGCTCTTCGGTGAGTTCCCACACCGTCCCGTTCGTCGCTTCAAACCAAGGAGGCAGACATGATCCTCCTCATACCACCTCGGTGTGGCAATACGGGGTTTTGGATTGATTGCATCGTTCCAGCAGTTAGTTGGCAGTTCCTGAACGTGCAGCGTGATACCAGTCCCACTCATCGCGCCATCTTCTTATCATTTACATCGTCTTCCTTTTCTTGCATGGTCGGTCGGTGAAGAGAATACTACCCCCCTTTCTCAGTACCTGGTAATCGATCTTGGCGGTTCGTCCCGCAGCAGCCACAGTCGAATCTCATATGCTTCCTTGGGGCCTGTTCGCAACTACTAGGAAAGCCCTAGGAAAACTCCGATAGCATGGGTAGGACGAGGGAATGGATTGTTACCACCAGCAAGGGACGTGAATTACTTTCAGGTGAGGCAGGTATCACTGGTGCTCCCTTTCCCCTCCTCTCAATTATGTGCCAGGTTCAGGGTTCTCTGATTTTTTAGTTGGTTTGATTAAACTTGAGTGGCTCGACTCACCGATGGCTAGGCGAGGAGCGCGCCTGTGGCACAGCATGGCGAGAGGTCGAGGATAAGGTGGGGCCAGCCCGTGCAGAATCTGCACAGCAGCCGAGAATGAGCATCCTGCTTACTTCACAGCTGTAATCAAGGTCCACGAGGGTGTAAAATACCATGCGGAGAAAGGATGCCCTGTAGGTTTATTTGATGGCACTCATCTGGCACGTGGTTTGTATCATAAAATGACGAGATCGAGTTGATCGGTGGCAAACAGACGAAAGAGCCACCCTGGGCACATCGACCATGTCTGTGCCACCCAAAGACAGCCTCATGCATGATGCATGCAACTCCATGGCGGAAAGCCCTTCCGGGGCCGCGCGGTGCGACTCGCTGGTCTGGATCACCGATTCCCCTGAGAGGCTAACCTCTTGACCATATCCAACTGAACCTGTTTCTTCTCAATCAAGCCATCTAAGAAGATTAGTGGCGGCGAATGCGAGGGAAAGCCCTCCCAGCCATTAGCTCTGCAAATGTCTCGGGGCAGTTATTAATAGAAGGAGAAGAACAACTGAGCCAATCAAGGTGTCGTGGTGACTGTCGTGGGAGCCATTGGTTCGTCCCACGCATCCCGTTTCATCCATTGCGAGGAGTGCAACCTCTCCAAGGACCTCTTCTCAACTCCCACCCCAGGCCGGATAACCGACAAACGCCTATGATAAACCGGGCCCGCGTGGGGCCGGACGGCGCCCACTTCACAGTATTCTATCCGAGGAGGGATCCCCGGGCGACTGCCGGCGGGATACTACCGCCTCTTTCTAGAATAAACTCCTTAATCTCCGCCCCGTACAGACGCACCAGGTAGCTGTAAATGTAACATGCATCTGCACCATTCTGTTTCGCACCGAAGATACAACCGCACTGGGACCAGTCAGAGTTGGATCCAACACCCATGCTGATCCAAGCCTGGTCTGCAATATCCAGCCACCAGAATTGCGAAGCTAAACTCACAGAAGGATTGTGGCTTTTTGCAGTCTCGCTGTTGGCTCGCCGTCGCGTCAATGCGCATGCGTGCGGGGGGCGCAGACGCCCAAGTTTTGGTCCAGATCATGTCCGTCTTGCCAGGGCATTCAGTTCAATTTCTGCAGGAGGTGGTGGCGTCCGACGTTGGCGGGTCCGGCAGGAGACACACAGATTGCATGCCTGCATCTATCTGGTCTGGAAATCATCAGATCTTGTTCGATTCTAATGCGGAGGATGCAAAAGTGGCGCGTCGATAAAATCACATTTACATGGCCGACGATCCATTTTCTTTTTCATCCGGAAGGCTAGGATCCCCCTCATCCGCTCCGTTTTGTTGTTTCCGCGAGGGGATGAGAGACGGCCATGTCGACGTCAAACAGCGCATCGCCCGAAGCACACGATGATGACCCCGGCATCAAGGCCGGCACGGCAAAGGGTGTTCCGTACCTCGTCATCATCGTTTTTTTGTGCATCAGCTTTTACAAGTATGTCTTTTTCTCTCTTCATTCAACCTGGCAACCGACAACCAAAACACGTGCAAGATAGGTAACTAACACGGAACGCAAAACAGCTTCTTCGAACTCCTCCTCATCATCTTCACCACATTTAAGCGCCGCTCCGGTCTCTACTTCTGGTCCTTTGTCATCTCGACATGGGGCGTAGCCATCTGGAGTCTGGGCTGGCTGATGAAGACGACGGGTTTCACAGCCGGCATTCCCAACCACTACCTGCTGTACATGACGTTTATCGAAATCGGCTTCGTCTTCATGGTCACGGGCCAGGGCTTCGTGCTTTACTCGCGTCTGCACATCATGGTGCACAGCCATCGCAAGCTGCGTCTGTGCCTCATCATGGTCATCGTCGACGGCATAATCTGCCACGTGCCCATCGCCGTGCTCGCCTTTGGCACCAACTCGCCCAACCCGGGGCCTTTTCTCGCCCCGTACGCGGCGTACATGAAGGTGCAGGTGACCATTTTCTTCATCCAGGAGCTGATTCTGTCGGGCATTTATATCCACGAGACGCTCAACATGATGCGAAATCAACATCCTGCGGGCAAGAATGGCCCGAGGAAGTTGATGAAGCACCTGCTCCTGGTGAATATCGTTGTCATTTGTCTGGATGTCACCATTTTGGCCTTGGAGTACAACGGGTTTTATTCCATCCAGACGGCGTACAAGGGCATGGTGTACAGCGTCAAGCTCAAGCTGGAGTTTAGCATCCTCAATCGTCTTGTCGAGATGGTCGGGCATCCAGCGAGCTCCAGTGGGACGAGGGGACTTGCCTCGGCGGCGAGGGTGGATGCGATGGAGGCCAAGAGTCGGCCAATTCCGATGGATGATCTCATGGACGGCCCGACCAAGACTTCGCGGCATGTTATCAGCGACCGGCGGAACCGGGGTGATCTGGAGGGAGAGGGCGGGCTGGGATATAACGCGTTTGCATGCAGTGCAGATCGCGAAGGAGTGCATGTTGAGAGTACTGCCAAGGGCATGGGGATCCAGGACTTGAGGGGGGATGGGAGAAGGGCGATTACGCGGACAACGGAGGTTAGGGTGCATCATGAGGCATTTTTGGACGATGGCAGCAGTGATGGCACTGCTGGTCTGGATGAGCACTTTGAGCGTGGCGGCGGCGATGGGATGGCGAAGGATACATCGTCGTCGACGTCGTCCGAGGTGCAGTTTGCTAAAGGGTGAGGGGGTAACATGGAATGATAATGGATGGTGGATTATTGTGGAAGAAATTGGCACTCTGGGTTTTTGGTGTTACTCCGTCTATCCCCTTGTAACGCGAACCACTCACTGAAAGAAGCATCACGGCTGTGGTCGTGTGGTTGACCCTTGCTTTTCGGTCTGCGTCTGAGCATCAAGCCACAGGATGACAAAAGTGACAGCGAAGAAGACAAACGCCGAGGCTCGCACAAAACTGCTTCGTTGTGCAGCAAGCCACTTTGAATCCTAGTATTTCAACCCCCGAGGTCCGAGTCCGAGCAGAATGTCTAGAGCTTTTTGCCCATTGCAACTGACCTCGGACTCACAAATGTGAGATGCCACAATGCGATGGCCTCCAAGCTGCAAAGTTCCAGACGCATTGAGTGAATGCTTGTTGTGGCAATGTCCAGGATCTCAGAAAATAAAACTTCGGAGCCTTTGCAGCGAGACAACCCGCTCCCTGTCCCCACGCTGTCCCCGAGTCAACTCCCCACGCAGGCACTTGGCCTTGGCGAGGAACGAGACCGGTCCATTTGCGGACGGGGTGTGTTGCCCAGGATCAAGGAATAAGATCCGGGAGCGACAGGGGCCGGCTGCCCGGAGGACCATCCTACTGGACGAACCACGCCGGGAAGGAGCGGAGATCACCGCTCTTAGTGCCATCCCCGACGCGCAGAAAGCGCCAAGGCATTTCGTTCTTGCATGCAACTCTACAAGTTCCAATAAGGTATCCAACAATGTCTTGGCTTTAGCCTGTCCCATTGTTCTGGTCCATCCGTGTGGTGTGTGGTATTGCAGAGCAACAAAGGAAGAGGGTCCGTGGTCGGTGATGATTTCCGCAATGTCACGAGGACAGGGTCGGAAAGATGATTCAGGTGGGGAACGAAAAGAAAGAAAACACTCGCAGAGGATGATTTGACCTTTCGCTGCGATATCGCATGGCAGCGTGGTTGGGGTTGCATCAGGTAGGATGCATAAATCCAATAACTGCCATAGTATCCAGCAAGGACTGTACATCACGCAGACCCCACACAACATACACAGTAAACTGGAAATATCCGTGGGTGGACATGGCCCCAACCAGGCGGCCTTCGGCAGAAAAACTGCCGCGTGTCTGTCAAAATGGCATTTTCCTTCCTTCTTTTCAGCCTGTGCTACCTGCCCTTACCATACATACACTGCAATACCGGCTGGGCTGCGCCGCCCACATGCTTTGCATGCAAAAGAATATTGCAACGGCGGAACATGGCTACCCTTGTCATTGACGGGTGTAATTGGTCCAGCGCAACTGCCATGAGGGGTTCGTATCGTGCTTTCCGTGCAATGTGTCGCACAGACTCGAACGATGTTTTGCTGGCTCGCGGCGGTTGAAATGAAACATGGTCGGTGCAGGGTAGAAATAGGATGCAGCATACCCTTGGGCGGTGAGGTAAACAATGTTGGTTCCAGAAGTTCTTATCTCTGTGTTGCATAGAGAACGTAGCACTCGTGCAACAAAAAGGAGTGTGATGGACGCGTGAGGTTGAGCAGCACCCACTACCACATTTGTTTCCCGATTGTTTCTCTCCCATTTTCGCTCTGTTTTTTGTTTTCTTGTGGTTTGGTTTCGTCCTGCGGCGCGGAGAAGGGAACCGACATACAAGCCATGCAGTCACCAGGAGAGACGTTGGATAAGGGTGAGAAGGAGCTTGGTGTCGTTGGCACCAAGGACCTGTCCAACTCGCCTGGCTCTGTGTCGTCGTTGGAAGCTGCCCATGATGAGGACCCCAAGGCCAAGGGTCTCACGAGAAAGCTTCTCATCAAGCTTGATACTAGGTACCGTCTCACGCAACTTTCTTAGCCCAATGATCGCGTCTTCTAACCTGGTGGCTTCACCACAGAATCCTGCCCGTCTTCGTCCTCCTCGTCCTCACCTCCTTCCTCGACCGCACCAATGTCGGCAACGCAAAAGTCTACGGCATGAACGAGGAGCTGGGGTTGACAGACCGTCAATTCCAGCAGGGCCTCGTAGTGTTCTACCCCCTCTACATCCTGGCCGAGATTCCCAGCAACTTGATCCTCAAGAAGGTGACTCCGCGAATATGGCTCGCTGTTCTGACCTTTTTATGGGGTCTCTTTTGCCTGGTTCTCGGCTTGGTCAAAAATTTTGACCAGTTCATCGCCCTCCGGGCCCTCCTGGGTCTCGCAGAGGGTGGTCTCTTCCCCGGCATGGTGCTGTATCTGTCCACCATTTACACCCGGTCCGAGCTCGGTCTTCGCATCGGCATTCTGTACACGTCGACGTCTCTGTCGAGTGGGTTTGGTGGGCTCCTCGCGCGCGCCATGGGTGCTGTGGGCAACCGTGGAGGTCTGACTGCGTGGCGTTGGATCTTTGTGATTGAAGGACTTTTCGTAAGTCATATCCCCAACCACGTGAAACTTGCAATAAGATGGTGTCTAACAGACCGGACTCAGACAATCCTCTGCGCCGTCTTCACCTGGGTCATGCTCCCCAACAACCTCCACACGGCGGCCTTCCTCACCCAGGAAGAAAAAGACCACGCCATGGCCCGCCAGTCGGGCGCGCTCTCGGGCAACATGAACGAACTCAAGGAGAAATTCGCGTGGTCCGAAGTCCGCAGAGCCTTTGCCTACCCGCTCGTCTGGCTCACCGCGTGCGCCTACTTTGGTCTGCTCTCGGGCATCTACTCGATTGGCATCTTCCTCCCCACCATCATCCTCAAGCTCGGGTACACAGCGCACGAGGCACAGCTCATGACGGTTCCCCCGTATGCTGTCGCGGCGACCATGACACTCATCGTTGCGTTTGCCTCGGATCGTCTAAAGGCCCGCGGAGTCGTCATGTTGTGCACGATGCCGATTGCCATTATTGGATACGCCGTCATTGCGAATGTCGGCAATGAGTTCCCCAAGGTCAAGTATGGTGCTACCATCATGATGGCGACGGGCATCTATAGCAGCGTTCCGCCCGTTCTTGCGTGGTTGTCGAATAACTCGGCTGGACATTACAAGAGGGCAACCACGGCGGCGATTCAGTTGTCGATTGCGAATTGTGGTGGTATCTTGGCTGTGTTTTTGTACCCCGATGTCGATGCGCCGGCGTTTAGAAGGGGACATACGATTGTGATGGGTTTGTTGATTGCGGGCTGGTTCTTGTAAGTTTTGCGTGTTTTGGTGGTGTTTTGAGAGCTTGAGAGAAATTGCTAACTTGGTTGTCAATAGTATTCTCGCCAACGTTTTGCTTTGCCGCAAGATCAACAATGACAAGGCCAAGGGAAAGTACGACAAGTATATTGGGTATGGGGATGATAGAGATCCCAGCTTTAAGCTGGTGCTGTGAGGGGATGTTGGTAGAGTTGGCAGATACGGGTGGTAGTCACGTCGCGTCTTTTAAATAATAAGCGGCGATAATTATCAGACTGGGGGGATCGGCGGGCAATACGAGAAGAAAATTGGCAAGCCGATCAGTCTGACCTCAGCACGGCTCCTAGAGTTTCAGTGACGTGTTCCCCAGACTAGACGCACCCGTGAGGAACACATCAATGATTTTCTCTTACGGTGCCCTGGAATTTGGCATCTGATGGGGAGTAAAACCTGATACTTTTTCCAGGGTGTGCAAAAAGACTCTATTTCCCCCCCGCCATGCAGATAGTCTGCATGCCGCCCGACGCGGGGATATTTACCCATCCGGGATGGCAGTAGCCCGCCAAGTACTGCAGGAGAGCGAGATATAAAGGCGTCTCCCCCCGACGACGCTTATGGCAGTTCCAGTCTCCAATTTTTTCCCACCATTTACCATCCCGACTTCAGGTCCATCCGTCGCTGGGCCAGAACCCAGAGAATAGAATGGCAACAACCAACGGGACAGCGGCCAGCCCGCCAGACAAAAAAATGACTTTCATCATCGCAAGTGCAGCCGACGACGTGTGACAAAAGACTGCTAACAACCTGGTTCAGGTTGGCGGATCTCTCGGCGGCCTAGCCACCGGAGTGGCGCTCAAAGCTCTCGGCCACGACACCATCATCCTCGAGCGATCCCCAACACCCCTGTTACACGACCAGGGCGCCGGCATCGTCGCCGGTGGCCACGCACTCGAGTTTCTTGAACGATACAACCGGTGCCGGCGCCCCGGGCAGCACCAACAACAAGAAATCTCGATCCACGCCGACAGCCGGCAGTACCTCTCCAAAGAGGGAGCCGTCGTCCACTCGGTCCCTGCCGACCACAATATGAGCTCGTGGGACCTAACCTACCACCTGATGCGCGCCAACTACGACGGCATCGCTAGCTCCTACTGCCCCAACGTCCCGCCCTCCCTCCCACACCACGGGAAAGCAACGCACTACCACGACCGCACCGTAACCTCTGTGGTCCCGCACGCCGACGGCGTCCTCGTCACCTGGAAATCCACGACGAAGCCCTCCCTCACCGGCACCCTGACCGGCACCCGCCTCATCGGCGCCGACGGCCCCAGCTCCTTCATCCGCTCCCTCTTCGCACCAGGCATCGAGCGCACCTACGCCGGCTACTGCGCCCTGCGCGGCACCGTGCCCGAGGCCGAGGCGACGCCCTCGACTCGCGCCCTATTTTCCAACAAATTCACCTTTTTCCACGGCCCGGGCATCCAGATCCTCGCCTACCTGATCCCGGGGCCCCACGGCACGCTCGAGCCCGGCCACCGCCTCATCAATTTCGTCTACTACGCTAATTTTCCCACCGGTCCCGCGCTCGACGAAATCCTCACCGACAAGCACGGCAAACGCCACCGCATCACCATGCCGCCCGGCCTCACGGACCCGCAGGCCTGGGAGAAGCAGAAACGGATTGCTCAAGACCATCTGCCCCCGCAGTTTGCGGAGTTGGTGTGTAAAGCGAAAAAGCCGTTTGTGCAGGCTGTGACGGATGTGATTAGCCCGACGAATGAGTTTTTGGATGGACGCGTCGTGTTGATTGGGGATGCGCTGGCGGGGTTTCGGCCGCACACCGTGGCGAGCACGTCGCAGGCGGCGTTTGATGCCATTGTGTATGCAGACTATATTGAGGGGCGGGTGGGGTGGGAGGAGTGGAGGAGGCAGACGATGGGCTATGCGAGGTTTGTGCAGCGGAGGGGGATGACTATGGGGCAGAGGAGTCAGCATGAGCGGTTGGGGTTGGACGAGTATGTGAGGGATCGGGATGAGGCGTCTGTGCCGATTGGGAGAGAGTTTCCTGCGTGGGCGATGGAGATATAGGGGTTAGCGACGCTGATATTTTCTTGCTTGGCACATCTGCCCGTTGATCCAAGGACGCTGAAGCTTCACTTTGCTCAACACTCAGCTAGCCTCACGTCATTAAGCGAGTCGGACTTCAGAGATGATGGACGGAAATGTTTCCACTGACGGTACACCAGGTAGCTGAAATACAACGGCATTCTTGCATTGGTGGTCATCCACAGGAGAGAATGAAGTATGATCAGTCAGTTTTCGCAGAAGATATCATGACCGAGCGCGATGGTATCCCAATTCAGGGTGAATACATGCCTACGCGATCAACAGTCGACGCCTTTAGGATAAAGCATCTCAGAGTCAAAAGGGAATAAGAAGCGTTGTCTTTCTCTTCCGGCTATGATATCCTATTCTCCACTATTCTATGGAAAACCCCATGTTTTGATATGGAGTGCTCCCTCAAGGACTGACTGGCTTCCCATGCGCTCCAGAGAATGCATTCACTGGAACAAGGAGCATACGGATGTCAAGTGCCTCGCTGGCAGTCTCGATATGGACAATGACATGTGCTTCCTCAAGGCGGAGGGCTACGACAAGCGCAACACCACCAACGTGTGCACGCTGTACAGTGGTGGCCAGCCTCGCAAACTTTGAAGGATCCAATGCAGAGGATGATATTTGTCTTCTGCGAATTGTCTACAATGTTGGAAGCAGACTTATGTTTTCTTTTACCACTTTCACTTTTTCCTAGCTCCTCGAGCTACCAATATTTTGGTGTGAGTGATTGAGTTGTTTGGTCCGTTTCTGCTTATTTTCTTATCCGTTCATTCGCACCATGAGTCCAGTTTCAGATAGCCACTTCTAGCATCATTACACTCATTCAATAGATAGCAGGCTGGTATAAACGCAGAATGGTGAATCACGAGGCCAGAGCAAGCCATTCTCGGGCCATAATCCGGTCTTCAATGCAATTACGAGTCAGGAGCTGCATACTGGAGGCAAGGAGCAATGGAGCGTCTGGTTAGAAATGGGTTCTGTTTGGGCAAAGAGAAACCGCTGACCCATCCATAGCATGAGACCCAAGTAGGCACAAAATAGAGCCGTTTAAACTATTTCCTCACCAACTGTCCGATCACAAATCGCGCGATCAGGCAAGTGCAGTGAGGTATCTGCCCAATATAAGCCTCCACCCGCAGGAGCGCCTACAACCGTCACGATGCAAAAACACAGGGTCAAAAAGGCGTGATAGCGCTGATGTAGCTGTAGTTGCAATCTAATATCACAGGCTGCTTGACAAGGCTCGATTCCCCCTTTAAGATATGCCCGAAAGTCTTAATGATGACACTGCTGGAGCCTCGAGAACCGATTACCACATGAACAAGACATTATCGTTTAGTTCTATTATATCTTTTATAATTTATCTTACCTTTTCATAATTAGGTAAGTACGAACAAGCTACAGTTTAGTCAGCTTCTTCCAGGTTATTAGGGCAATAGTGTGACGACCCTGCAGGCCGTCACTTGGGCCGGGGCGGCCCGACGAATCCCCCGCAGAAGGAACAGTGCAGGAAGGCAGTACGCACGGTACTGCGCACTGGGCCAGGGGTGTAAAGACCCGAAGCCCTTACGACCAATCGTTGAGTGATCACTCTGGTCTTGCTAAAAGCACGGTAATCACAGTAATCAGAGGTATTCCGATCACTGTAATCACTCCTCGTGTTAAGTAAGTATAGTGATTAAGGTACGAAGTACCTCCTAATTAATTAGTATAGATAGCTATAGTTATACCTATAACTACTATAAGGGACTTTAGTTCCTCACGTTAGTATTTAATTATTCATTTGTGTCCTACTGTTTAGACTTACCTTTATGCATTATAGTAATAATGACTTACAGTGATATTAAACCCCTGTCTAAGAGTGTTAATTTAATAAACTGTTTTTAGAACACCCCTTACCTGTTGGCGTCTTACTATATGTTCTGTCTTAACCTACATTAGTCCTTTTAAAGCTTATATTAGGTATAAGTTGTAATATAATACTAACGTTACAGTTCTAAACGTTATTTATTAAATTCCTAGATATTACCTCCTTCTTACTAATATATTAACTTTAAGAAAAGGTAAGGAGATTAAGGAGGCGTAAGCTTAACCTTAACTTCCTACTATTGATAAGTTAACTGTATAGTTTAAAGACCTGAACTTTAACTAGTAAGGGCTAGTTAAGGAACTTAATAAGACCTTCCTTAGAGATATTAAAAGCTGTATCAGTCTTATTGAAAAACTCTAAACTTAACTTAATGCTGTTAAACTAAAGAATAATAACCTTAAAAGCTTATAGAAGAAACAGGTAAAGCTCCCTTTACTGTTACGCTTTAAGGGAGACTTTACGTAGCTAAAGTCCTAGATAACCTAGCTTTAGAGTTATATTACTTACTATAATAAGTAATTCTTTGAAGAAGAAGGAAAGGTTAGGTTCGTTAAAGCCCTACTAGACAGAGTAACTGCTCGCTAATATAAACCCCATATAAAGATAATTAACGACCTCTTTATAAATAGAACGTGTAAAGAGGCCCCTAAGACTTAGGCTCTTTTTGATGATTTTAACATATTTATTAATTAACTCTAAACTAAGTTTAGAGAACTAAACGCTCTTAGGTAAGTTAAGTAACGCCTTATAGCCTTAAAGCAGACATCCTTAGTCCTTAATTTCTCCACACGCTTTAAATTAAAAGCAGTAAAGATTAAGCTTAGCTAAGAAACCCTAGTAATGCTGTTCTGGAGCGGCCTGAAGGAGCACGTCACTAGAGACCTTTATTAAGAAAATCAACCGGATCGCCTTTAAGAACTAATCGAGATAGCTATTAAGGCTAATAACTAGTATTATAATTATTATTACTGAAAGAACTTTTAAAAAGAATAAACCCTTTACTAGCTTAAAAAGGGAAACTAGTTAACTGTAACAGATTATTACCTTAAATTAATAGATATTAGTATAGTAAACCGTTAGAATTAACCTAACTGCGATAAACTTTAATAATAATAGCAGTAGAAGTAGTTTAAGGACTTATCTTAAGTCCAGTGCTTTAACTGTAGTAAGAAAGGTTATATAACGTAGTAATGCTTATCGTTAAAGTAAGTCGGTTAGAAGCTGGTTCCGGAAGGAGGAAAGCATATTAAGTTTAACTTAGAAGATATCTATATTAAGATAATAGGTAACGAAGAAAACTGCACCTAGATAGATAAGTATAAGTTAGGAGATAAGGACGAAGTGGAAGAACCCTAGGATATAACGTATTTAGTCTTTATAAGGGTTTTGGAAGAGTTAGTTACGGAGGTGCAGGTTGTAGAAAACCGACTCTAAAGTGGAAACTTAAAACTATTAAAGATATAGGTTATAGAAGACTGACTTTAGAAAAAGATATTCTAATTAGCTGTTATAGGCTTTAAAAACCTTACCTTATAAGCTTAGGAATTAAGGAAGTCCAGGAAGGACCCTAACTTGGACCTTACTAGGATAGTAAAGGGAGTTGAAGAACTAGCCCTTTAGGCTACCTAAGTGGTAAAGTAAGCCTTAAAAAGTAAAAGAGAATAAATTAAGAGAATTAAATTAGAGAAACGAAAGTTCTTCTTAACAGTACCTTTTAAGACTTTTAAACACTTTAAGTACGTTAAGTAGATTAGTACCTTTACTTCTTTAGAAGAAGGATAGCTTAAATAACTACCCTGTATTAAAGCTAGTGTACCTTAGACTAGTACTTTAAAGGTCCCTTAAGAAGGTATAAAGTAAATATATTAACGAAGGATCTAGGAGCTGGGGGAGAAATACTAAGAGTTAGTAGATAAAATAAAGGACTTATAAGTTGAAGGTCTTACTGTAATGTCGAAAGATAAAACAGTAGAAATTGGGTTAAAGCTTTATAATAGAGTTCGCTTTGCTAATTAGCTTGAACACTATCTTATTAAAGAAGACTACTTTATAGAAGAACAAGCTAGATTGTTATTACCTAAGTTTTAAGAAGAGGTTTAAGAGAAATAACGTATATAAAGGTAAGTAGAAGAAGAGAAAAAACAAAGCATTACTTCTCCCGTTCTATACTTTACAACTGTAATACCCACAGTTAACATTAATTACCCTAATTACAGAGATATATTATAGATTAATTATATGTATAATAACTGCATTTTTAACTAGTATTATAGACTTAAGGCCCTTTACGACCACTTCCTAAACATATAGAGATAGGATTACGTTATTATAAGAGTAGAGTTAGAACCAGCTTATTACCAGGTCTTTTACTCTCTGATAAGAGAATCTGGTAATAAGTAAAAGGTTACTGTAATTAACCAAACCCCCATTATATGTTGGTAAGGAGGAATGCTTAATAATTACCTAATCGTAACGTGCTTATTACACTTTAATAGAAAAGTTAAAGAATAGCAGAAGTAGGAAGACTATTAACGGATCTAAGAGTAGAAAGACATTACTGTAATTTAAGCCTGTAAAGCGTATTATTAACTTATTAAAGACTTCAGGAACATCGTACTGTTCGAAGTTAACTAGACGTTAAGGTGTGAAAACCTAAGAAAGGTTAATCGCTAGGTCTATTAAAGCTGCCTATTTTTCTAAAAGGAATTGGGAAAAGGCTGTAGGCCCTTTAGAAAGGCTGGAAACTAGTAATTTACTAGTTAGTAAAAACCTTAAGAAGAAGGAGAAGCATTTAGAGGTTAAGCCGTATAAGACCTTAAGGACAGATAATTATTATAACTTAAATATTAAAGGAGTATAAGTACTACTTTGTTAGTATTGATATAACAGACAGAAAAAGGAGGCCGTTTAGAGTAAAAGTAGTGATTAATAGTAGGAGTACTTTTAACCTAATACACCCTTTGCTAGTTAACTGAAGGAAACTCCCTAATTAAAAGTATAAAGAGGTAATTCCTATTTAGAATAGAGAAAGAGGCCTATATTAATATAATAACAGCAAAGTTACCCACTACTTACCACTTTTAATTAAAGTAGATAAGGATAAATAATAAGTAGACTTTAACGTTACATTAGTTATTAAGTATAATATAATCTTAAGTTTACCCTAGTTAGAAAAGTATAACCCTGTAATTAACTGGAGGAGTAGCCACCTTACCTTTAGTAAGTCCCTTAGCTGTAATTACTGTTTAAAGAGAGTTAAGAAGGTACTGAACCACTTTAGAGGCGTATAAAGCATTTAGAAATATATTAAACCCTTAGAACTAAGTATAGTTTAGGTTAAGTTTACTAAGATGGTTAAAGGACTAGAAGGTCTATTACATTACCTAAATAACGATTTAGAAGGTAGAAAGAAGCTAGAAGCTAATTTACAGATAAGCGAGGAAGTTAACTTATCTAAAATACCTACTAAATATAGGAAGTTTACCCTATTTTGAAAAAAGATACTGTAATTACCAGATTACGGACCGTAAGACTACGAAATCAAGCTAAAGTTAGGAGTAAAGCTCTGCAGCTTCTAACCTTACTACTTAAACCCCTAACAGGCTAAGGCTTTGTGGAAGTATATCGATAAGAACTTGAAGAATAGGTTTATTGTAGAGTCCTAGTCCCTAATAAGGTACTTAGTGTTATTCATCTTACAGAAGGGAGACAGTAAGCTATATATAGTTATTAATTACTAAACGTTAAATAAAGATATAATTAAAAATTATTACTTATTACTACTTATTACGGAAATGTAAGAATAAATTGCTAAAGCAAATTGGTTCTCTAACCTTGATTTCCTTATAGGATTTAACTACGTTAGAGTAAAGGAGGAGGATAAGTATAAAACAGCTTTTCGGACTTGTAACAGGTATTATTAGTACTGCGTTATACCGATAGGATTAATAAACACCCCTATAACCTTCTAAGGCCTTATCGATAGTATTCTTTACCCCTTCCTCGATAAGTTTGTCTTTATGTATTTAAATAACGTTTTAATTTATTCCGAAACTTTAGAAGAACACCGAAAGCATATATAATAGGTTTTAACTACTCTTAAAAAAGCGAAGCTAACAGTAAACCTAGAAAAAAGCTACTTCTATATTTAGGAACTGAACTATTTAAGGTTTAGGGTAACCTCTGGAAAGCTTGAAATGTAACCGGAGAAGATAGAGGTAATTAAGGATTAACCTACTTTGAAGAACTAGAAAGAGTTATAAGCCTTTATTGGCTTTATAAACTTTTATCGTTATTTTATTAAGTACTTTACGAAAATTGTAAGACTACTTTATAAACTTACAGGTAAAGGAAAGCCATTTAAGTAGACTAATAGATAGTAGAAGGCGTTTGAAGACTTTAAACACGCCTTTATTACAGCTTTAATCTTAGCTCTCCCTAATTTCTTAAAACCCTTTTAAGTTAAGATAAACTCTTTGGAGTTCGTAATTGGTAAAGAACTTAGTTAAGTTTAAGATAATAAGAAACGTTACTTAATTGCCTTCTTATTGAAAGGAATTTATAGCTTAGCCTTACGATATCTAATCTACGATAAGGAACTGATAACGATTATTTAGTGTTTTATTAAGTAAGTACTGTATCTAAGCGGTATAGAAGAACTAGTCTAGGTCTTTTTAAACTATAATAACTTCTAGTACTTCTTAATGAAGGAGCTTAGCCTACAGTAAGCACGATAAGTAGAGTTGATAACCCTGTTCTACTTCCAGATTTACTATATTAAAGGAAAAGATAATAAGCAAGCCGATACCCTTAGTTGAAGATAGGACTATAAGGACACCAATCCAGTCTTAGTCCCTGTCACTATATTTAATAAAGCTAAGAACAGTATATTAAAGCATACGTTATAAATGTCAGATAACTAGATATTAAAATAGATTATTAATATCTGTATAAACTTATAGACAGAGTATAATATCTATTAGTAATAATAGGACTTTTAAGTAAGAAGGTTAGTGGAAAGAACTTATAAGTATAGGTGCCCTTTAGGAGACTTCTTAAGGCATGTATAAAACTGTAGTAAAAAGTACCCGAAATATTTAAATTATAACGAAACTGGTTATTAGCTAGAATAACTGCTAGAAGGTGTAGATAGCGTGCCTAAACTAGAAGTAAGGCTTTAATACTAAGAGAAACTGTACATTTATAACTTAGATAAATAAAAGAAGTATATTTAACAGGTCTATAAGTCTTGACTTAGAGGACATACAGGCTGAGCTAAAACTCTTATATAAGCTTAGCAGGCGTACGCTTTCCCGGGAATGAAGAAGTTAGTTAAGGAAGTGGTTAATAACTGTAATATCTGCTATAGGAAGTAAAACCGACGTTATAAACCTTATAGACTTCTTAAACTACTTCCCGTACTACAGGCACTGTAAAGTTTAATCTCGCTTAATTTCGTTATTAGGATCCCAGAGTCTAAGGACCTTATTATAAGAGTTACTTATAACCAGATCCTTGTAATAGTCGACAGATTAACGAAATAGGCTTACTTTCTGCTAACCTTAAAGGATATAACAGTAAAGTAACTTATTTATATCTTTAAGAAAGAGATAGTTATATAATACCTTTAACTAAATAATATCGTTACAGATTGAGATAAGCTAATCGTATCGAAATTCTAGTAAGGGCTAATGTAGAGAATGGGTGTGAAAAGTAAGCTTTCGACAGCATTCCACTTACAGACAGATAGTTAAACAGAACAAGTTAATTAAATACTTATAATATATCTTTAAGCTTACATTAACTTTAAATAAGATAATTAACTTAAGCTGTTACTAACAGCATAAATAACTTATAATATAACGTTAATTAAGTTAATAAATATGTTACTATTCTTCACTAATTACGGTAAGGAGCTTAAGCTCTATCAAGGCTTACTTACCAGCACCCCTTAAGTTACAGTCTGTGCAGATCGAATGTAAGAACTGCATAACCACTTATAAGCTAAACTTGAGTTCACACGCGAATAAATAAAGAAGTTTGCTAATAAATACCGAACTAAACAACTAGTACTTAAGAAAGGACTTTATTACGATAGCGAACGAGTTAAGGGACTAACTCTTCAGAAGGGAGACCACGTCTACCTTTTTTCGTAAAACCTGCATTCGAAACGACCTAGTAAGAAACTTGACTTTAAAAGGTACAGACTATTCCAAATTAAGAAAAAGGTCACTACCTCTAATTACAAACTAAACCTACCTACTAGCATAAAGGTGCGGATTAAGGTTTTTCACATCTCACTTCTAGAACCTGCCCTGAAGAAAGTTCCTCTGGAAAAGAAGATTAAGATCAATATTAACAAAGATAAGTATAACGTTAAGGAAGTTATAGATTTATGAAGGAGAAAGAACACGTTTAAGTATCTCGTTAAGTAGTTAGATTATAGCCTTAAAAGTAATTTGTAAGAACTAGTTAAGAACCTTAAGTGCCTAAACCTAATTACAGAGTTTTACTAGAAGAATCCAGACTAACTAAAGCTAATAATAAGAACTAGGAAAATAAGATAAGATCTAATATTTAAACTACTATACTAAAGAGTAAGACTACTATAGGACTTAAAGCCTAAGAAACGGCAGGAAACTCCTTAGTAAGTACGGAAGGACATTTGTCAGAACCTTTAGCTAGGGTTATAAGGACCTCAGACCTAATAAGGAGGCTAGGCCTCTAAAGCCCTTAAAAAGCTCCGCACGAAAAATAAGCACTGCTGGGAGAAGTAGTTAGCAAAAAGAAATAAACGCACTATCGTTACATTACAGAACTGTAAAAGGAAAGAAATTATAAACTAAGTTAAGAAGAAGTCACTAACTGCAATAACCCCCCGGAAAAAAAACCGCATACCAGCTCTATCAGAAGACTTCCCTAGTTAAACTTAGGAACTAACGTAGTTACTTCCTAAGCCTTACGCTCCTTTTCTGCTATAATGTTAAACTCGTAGTTAAAAAGTTCGTCTACCTGCTACGCTAATCCCTTCTGTTAATCCTTAAGGTATAGAAGCTTAAAGGCTATATTGTGGAGAAGGAGAGCGGTTTTACGCTCTTTAGCGTTAAAACGCTTCTTTTTGTCTAAAACCCCGCGCAGGACGGATAGATTGTTTCCATAAACGTTATAAGACAAGTATGCAGTCTTACCAGCCGCTACACAGTAGCCGTACGACTTACTCTTACTAGTTACCTTGCAGTCTAGCAGGTTTAAGCGGCGGTAACGACTGTATTTCACAGGTATAACGATCCTAAAAGTAAGAATAAACTTAACGTTAGCAATGTGACGCTTAGTTGATAAGGGCGTTACGTTTCTCTTATTCTTAATTACCTGGTTAGACGACATAACGACTAGCGAAGAAAGGAAAGAATATCTAGCGAAGAAAGGAAGAAACGTACGAATAGTTCTTTGTGGAAAAAGAACGTTAAAGAGGGGAAATCGTGTGACGACCTTATAAGCCGTCACTTAAGCTAGGGTAGCCTGACAAATTTCCCGTAGAAGGAACAGTGCAGGAAGGCAGTACACACAGTACTGCGTACTGGGCTAGGGGTATAAAAACCTAAAGCCCTTACGACTAATTGTTAAGTGATTACTCTAGTCTCGCTAAGAGCACGGTAATCACAGTAATTAAAGGTATTCCGATTACTATAATCACTCCTTATGTTAAGTAAGCACAGTAATTAAGGTATAAAGTACCTCCCAGTTAGTTAGTATAGATAGCTATAGTTATACTTATAACTACTGTAAGGGACTCTAGTTCCTCACGCTAGTATTCAATTATTCATTTATATCCTACTGTTCAGACTTACCTCTATGCATTATAGTGACAACGACCTACAGTGACATTGAACCCCCGTCTAGGAGTGCTAGCTTAACAAACCGTCTTCGGAACGCCCCTTACCTGTTGGCGTCCTGCCATACATTCTGTCTTAACCCGCGCCAGTCCTCTCGAGGCCTGTGTCAGGTGCAGGTCGTAATAATAACATGCTAAGTGTTTACATTATAAGCAGGAGAAACCTTATAAGTAAAACGTTTATGTAGTGTAAAGTGTTTATATAATAAATATTTATAACACTATAAGTAAGGTATAAAATACCTCCCAGTTAATTAGTATAGATAGCTATAATTATGCCCATAACCACCGTAAGGGACTCTAGTTCCTCACGTTAGTATTTAATTATTCATTTATATCTTACTATTTAGACTTACCTTTATACATTATAGTGACAGTGACCTACAGTGACATTAAACCCCCTATTTAGGAGTGCTAGCTTAATAAGCTGTCTTCGGAACGCCCCTTACCTGTTAGCGTCCTGCCATACGTTCTGTCTTAACCCGCGCCAGTCCTCTCGAGGCCTGTGTCAGGTGCAGGTCGTAATAGCTTTAAACTTATCTTATTAGCTTTAATTATAATAACTAACGGTTAAGTTACTTATACTGTTAAGAGTATATAGGTAATCTTTCCCTAACATTTATACACTTATTTTAACTACTTAAGCTAGCAGCTTTTCCGTATCTTAATACTAACCTTAGTTATTATACGTATATACCAGGTTGCTAATGTTAAGGAGAGTGTTAAGATACTTAATACTAAGTACCTTTTTATAAGTAGTAACAGTTTATTTATTAAGCTTTTCTATCTGTTTTTACTAACCTTAATAATTATATAAATATATTAAATTACTTATACTTATAAGGGTATTTAGGTATTTAATACTAAGAATGCGCTTTTAAAGTTCTATAATTTAAAGTTTAAGCTCCTTAGATTCTTTCTATTATAACAAATCACTATATATTATAACTAGGTAGCTTATAGTAAAGAGTATCTTTAGATCCTTTTCACTAAGGACTTGTTTTTAAGCCTTTATCACCTTAAGCCTAAGCGCTTTAGACTTTTAAAACTGGCTTTATACGTAGTATATTAAGGTTAGCTTTATTATACTTTTAAAATTATTTAGATACTCTTCTCTAAGTACTGTTATCTGAAACTTTATAACTTTTTAAAAGAGGGTCTTTATCTTATAGAACCGACTATTATTATAAAAGTAGAAGGTAACTTTCCATCCTAACCTAATCTTATAAATATCGTCTTTTAAAATAAGATCTGACTTTAAGATATAGTATATATAAAGAAGATAACTTCTTTATATAACTTTATTCTTGTGATTATAATTTAGAAATACCTCTTCTAAACGTGTAGCAGCCCTGTAAGTCCACTTAGTAAGTGTACCTTTATTCTAAAATTAGTTCTGAATCGTAAGGTATATAAGTTAATATAAGTTAAGTATAACGTTTTCTAAACATTTAATAATAAATAAGTAAGTACTTAATATTCTAATTAAATCTATCTCCTTCTTTTATAATAGCCTTAATAAGAGTAAATGCTAAAGAATATCTTTATAGTTAATATAAGCTATAAGTAATATAAATTCTACTATTAAGGGATTGTTTTATTAGATTATCTAAAAGGAAATCAGTTAGGTTGTAACGACTGGGTTTTTCATATTAGAATATCTTATATTATCCTTAAGTTCTTTAATTAAAAGCTTAATAACCTTTTACTTTTAGCACTGTATTAATATTAGATAATCCGCTAAAGCAACTCCATTCTTGTTAATATATATAGTTATTTAAGTAATCGCTAGTAGGAGATAAGTAAGTTACGTAAGTATCACTTTCGTATCCGCTAGTTTAGAATTAACAAGCTCCTTATAAATTAAGAAATTCTGTAACATCTGTATAAATATCTCTTCTAATATCTTTATTACCTTAATTACGTTCTAATAGATAAGCTTTACGGCAGCCTTTTTATTACGTGTTGTGAAAATAACACGTCTATTTTTATTCTAAAGCATATAATTAATTAACTGTTTAAATAATTATTCTGTTAATACTAATTTATTAATCTATATGTTAATATTATTAACGTTATTAAAAACTAGAATCTAATAGCCTGCATTATCCTTGCTTAAGAAGTTTTATATAAATTCTTATATATTTATATCCTTACCTTTAACTTAAGTTTTAAACTGTTAAATAACAGTATAATATCCTTAATTTAAACTTTCTATAGTTGTAACTTATATCTAAATAGCTAAGTAGTGTTTATACTTTTCCCTTAGTTGGTAAAGAAGTTCTAATATAAGTTAAGTTTTTCTTATTTCCTTAAGCTTAGAGATAGTAGCCTTTATAAACTAATTGTTAGTAAAAAGCGTACTTTAAAGTTAGGTAAGCTTAAGTTTATAATCGGTAAAACGTACATTTCTTTTAAAAAGCATAATCTAATAGTTAGCTTAATGTTAATTATTTAAGTCTTAGTTAACGTATACGTTATTTAGATACATCTCGATCTCTAATTATAGGTAACGTAATATATAAGCTTCTCCTTCATTATATATTACTAGTAAATATATAATATCTTCTTCACATATCGTTTATTAATTAACTGCTTAAGATATCCTGTTATTTATAGTGAAGAAATTAAGATAATTTCCTTATAAAATAAAAATAGGGATCCTTGTGATTTTAGAAAGCGTTTTCTCTAACAATTCCTTAAAGTTAAGCACGTATCTTTCTTAAGAAAAGAACTTAACGATAAAAGGGGTTAAAACTCTTATAAAGTCTAACTTTAAGTGAACTAATAGCTTTGTTTTAGCTAAGAGTCTTTTACCGTTAAATTATTATCTTTCAGGTATATTAACACATTGTTAAAAAGCACGTAACATTTACTTAAATGTTAATACTACTTAAATATAAAATTAATAGTTTCGCTTAGTTCCACATTACTAAACTTATTAATACAGTATATGTTGACTTAGAAGTATTACAGTTAGTCTTTCTTCACTTATTCTCTGTAAAAGTAAAGTTTGTTAAAAGAGGGGTAATTTTCAGTAATAAATTTAAGTGCTGTAAAATTAATAATATGTTAAAAAGTTAACTTTTAATTGCCCCGTTAGGTATAAGATAAAATTACGTAATTAAGAACGTTATAATCGATATAGTCTGCCATATTAAGGTTTCTGTCGTAATTTATCTATAGGAGACGTATAGTTAGATATAGGGAAAGACTTTTTATTAAGATCTAATTTAGTATACGTTATTAATTAAGGGGCTGCTTAAGTTATGTTAGATTACCTACTTTTATAAAATCGTATAACTAATTAACTAACTGTCACGCAGTTTACACCTTAATATGCATTATTAGCTAACTAATTTAACACTATTAAGTTATATTTAGGGAAGGTTTAAGCTAGGTGTTAATAAGTATCTTAAGATGGATTTATACTATAAGGAATTACTGTACTAATAAGCTATTATATCCCCTTTATCCTAACTATCAGTAGTAAGAACCTAATACTTATATTCCAATATAAAATAAATCGTAAGTGTACTAAGGAGCGGGGTTTCCAGACTAAATGCTAGTCTAGCACACTAATTTGCTGTAACCCTTACACTTACAGGCTTTATAACTCACCCGTGCCTAAGTTTTCGCTAAGCTCTCTTTACTCCTATTTAACCCCGTTTATAACTTAACTTTCTTTTCCCAGGTTAAAACGAAAAACCACTAATGGGACTTAACGGCATTATTACAGAAAGATCAGATAAAATAAGCGTGTGTTATCTAGCAGCTAATTTTAAGATATATCTATTTATTCTTAACTATAACTTAATATTAAAGCTAGGTTATTTTAACGCCTTTAGAAGAACCTCCTTAAAGTGTAAAGTTTATCTTCCTTACTAACTTAATAACGAAAGTTAATATGGTTAACTAATAAGTAGCTCTCTCCTCTTTACTTTCTAAGATAAACATTATTATCTATAATCTACACTATGCCGATTAGGACAATATATAACATGAAGATATTAACTTCCCTCTTTACTGTTAGTAGGTTAAGTAGGAGTTTAATAAGTAAGAAAAGGTTAATATAGTTATAGTATATTTCTACTTAACTACCTAAACACTTATTAGTTTACTTAAGCTTAACCTTTACGTGTAAAAGTAAAGGAAAGCTATTATATTCTGCTGTAAAAGGTATTAGAAGAGAGGGAATATTTAGATAATATATTAGAAATTTAATATTAAGATAGTTAAGAGTGTTTAAGGTCTCTAAGATGTTATTACAAAAAGGTTATTTACTAACAGTATCCTTTAAGATATTTTATTATAATGTAAACATAGTAAGTATAGTAAAGAGACTATTTTATTAATTTATAAAGAAAGGTAGAATAAATATATATTTAAATTAAGTAATAATAAAATAAATCTTTAAACTAAGCGTTTAAGTTACTTTAACTGTATATAAAGTCTGTTAGACACTATTATAAGAATAAAATCTATTAACGTTACCCCTTATATTACCTATAACTTGTTAACTATCTAAACGTATCGTTAACCCTTGAACTAAAATTAACTATATCTTTAAACTATTTTTCTACCTAGCCTATACATTATTAATTAACATTACTCCACTAATAACTTAAGGTTAGTAATAGGTTAAGTAAATTATAATTAGCTAACTTACTTACCGTAGCTACTTACATACACTCTTAAACTTACTACTTAAGACCTTAATATTAACGTGCTAGTTAAACAGTTATTATATTATATTTAGTTTCCTAAAGTAATACGTAGCTTAAAGGGCGTTACTGTAAAAGCAGCCTTAAGTATAGACATTAATACTGTACTCCGCTATTAATAAGGTATATACTGCCTTATTTTCATAAGAGGATATATAAGTTACTTAAAGCGCTATTCTGAAAATATCCCCTTAAATATTAACATTAACACCCTTATTAAATAAAAACTTTATAATAATCTCTATAAATAAAAGCAGTTACTTTTCTTCTTTAAGTATACTGTCCTTATTATAATATACGGTTTATAAGAGGATCCTGTACTTATTACTTTAAGTATAAATGTTAACGTTACATTCTAAGAGAAGGTAAATATTATAATTACTTATACTAAGACTTACGCACGCTACCTGGAGAAAAGAGCCGTATTTACCACTAAGCATATTAACGTCAGCACCTCTTCCCACTAACAGATAAAGAAGCCTTACTGTCATATTATATATTACACTTATTACCGCTTATAACGTATTACTTTATTTTAACACTTTCTACATTAACGTAAGTACCCCTGTTAAGGAGGAGTTAGATTACCACTATACGTCCTTAACCGCTACCTTATAAAGAGCGATATCTAGGTCCGATACTTATTTACAGAAAGTAATATATCAGTAAGCTGGATAAAGCTAAGCCTAATCGTAAAGCATAATAACTGCCGTAATATACCTTTATACGCCTAACTGCTATCTGAGAATGGAGAACAGTCTTAACGGTTATATTTAAGAGCAGAGAGGGAGCCCTTTTTTAGCTAAGACATATAGCGTAAGGTAAATGGGGTGCTAAAAACGTGCCCTGGCTCCCGAAACACGCAGTGGTGTATGAATACATCACACGCAGCGTATAAATAGTAAACGGGTGCGTGAATTAGAACAGGTGAACTCGGCCGATTTATCCCCCCACTTTTCTTATCACGTCCAATTTCTCCCCCACACATCACTTATCGCAACTCCTATCGCGCACATTAATCAGCTGCAAATTATTTAATAATAGCCCAGAAGTACCGCTGTTGCACAGAGTGCAATTGCGGCGTCACTTTTATCACTTTGGTGCAGTGGTCATTCTGTCCGACGGTCCCATGTTGGTAAAAAAAACTTACTAATTTTCATGGTAAGGTGAGCACTGGGTGAGCTGTGGTGAACCGAAGCTGAGCCGAGGGTGAAGCGAGCCTGATTTTAAGCTAACCATTTTCAGACGGGATCCACTTATTATTAGTCTGAGACTACCCAAATAAGCCTCTCCTGCATTGAACAATGGCCTTCAGGTTCCTGTTGATCGCTGGAATGTCGACGTATTTGCTATTGAGAGCCAGGAAGCGCATGCGGAGGCGAGGGCGTGGGCGTGATGTCATCCATCCGGAGGGCTTTGTAGGCGCCAGGAGAGTCGCCGACGCCTACCTCAACGGCGCCGAGTCGCGGTTCAAAGACCTCTTTCGAATGGATCGAGCGACCTTCCAAGCGTTGCTTCGTTAGCTTCAAATCCACGCCCGGCCTCGAAGGCTCGCAGTATCAGACTGCGGAGCAGAAGCTGATGATAGTTCTCTGGATCCTTGGCCATGGGGCGACCTAACGGAATGCGGCGGCACTGTTCAGAGTTACTCAGAGTTCAGTCTCCAGGACGATGAGGATAGTCTTACCGATACTTGTGTCGCTACACAGGGCCTACGTACGGCTTCCTGAGGACAAATGGTTAGATCCAGCGATCGAACTTGACCCGAAGAATGCCGCCTTAAACGGTTGTATCAGTGCGATTGACGGCACGCACATCACGGCTTGGATTCCTCTCAAAGAAAGCGCTGGAGAGATCTAAAAGGTCGGATAACCCAGAACGTATTCGCAGCGGTGAAGCAAGACTATTCCTTCACCTACGTTCTCGCCGGCGCAGAGGGTTCGATGAACGACGCTTCACTACTTGGAGAGGCGATGACTCGGTCGTTCCGCGTGCCGGAGCATCGATACTATGTCGCTGACGCTGGCTTCGGCGTGAAGCCTGGAATCGTGATACCTTTCTCTGGAGTCCGGATAGTGTCAAACACTGGAAATCTGACATGCTGACCTCTGCACCATAAGGGAGGCAATCTTGGTAGGCTTGCTGCGAGATTTGATTCATCAACCCCCCGAGCAGCAGGGGAAAGGTCATTCTGGATGGCGCCCCTGGGCGAAGAAGAATGGATGTATATCCAGCGTCTTCCGTGCTCTGCGGTCGGCTCTGTTGACGAGGAAGATGATGCCATCACACACTCTCAGCAACTAAACGCAAAGCATTACTCCCCATCTTTGTTACATGAACGCTGACACACGGGGTTACGCAGCAACCAAATGCCCATTCCACCGCTGTGCTGGACACTCTTCGCTCGGCTGAGGCAAAGGACTTGACATCGAGAAGCTCCGCTGTCTCTTGCGTCCGCGGCTATCGTCGTCCCAATCGATCGGCATATCGTCGCCCTGGTTCCGCACCAAAGATACTTTGAGAAATACGGCAGGACATATCGCGTGCGAGGATGGCGTGGTCGAGCGAGGAGGGTCGAAGTTGAGGTTGCATACCACCTCGATGCCACGGAATCCGCATTGTTGCCCATGAGTCAGGGAGGTTATCGTGAGGAAATTGGAAATGGGCAAACGATGGGACAAACGGGTATGGAGATGTATCTGCAAGGTAAAGGTTACATAGGAAGAGAGTGAGAGATCATAGGGTGAGAGGGAGAGATGGGGAGACAGACCGTCAGACAAGCGCGGGACGAGGAAATAGTAGCTTCCGGCCGGGAGGACCTCATCAGATCCTGGAGGGCAGCGAGGATGTTTTACTAGTTCTGAGCAGCGCTAAAGTTAGCGATGCGCTGAGATTGGAACACGTAGTGTGTCAAATGCGCCGACCGGCGGTGACATCAGGTGAGGTTTGA